>JGI24159J19872_10001864_pt1 | contig 24135 bp, 16 predicted proteins | sample Ectturendosymbi4_FD_19872 | JGI IMG/M metagenome (IMG submission 19872)
CTACATTCTGTATTGTCTGTTTTATCAACCTGCGTTCTGCAGAGTGTGTGTGTTCATACTATGGACTTCGTGTCTGCTATAAACAAATAAATTAAATTAAACTAGATTCAGTTTTTTTTTAAGGAAAATGTTAGATACCCGGTGTGGACCTGTAGGGACCCAATTTTTTCTGATCCTGGAGACCCATTGATAACTTTCTCTGATTCTAAGAACCCAATTTTCAATTCTAGGGACCCAAATTGGGTCCCTAAAACATGCACCTTAAAAAAACCCTGCTAGATTACTGTTAAAGTTCACTAGGAAACATTAGGTTTATAAGCAGTATTATAACATGAAAGTTATAAATAATTGGTAGCAAACTGTCATTGCTTTGCATAGCAATACATCATCAGGAGGGTATAAGAAAGCAATGTACGCAAATGTGGACTTTTCTTGAAGTTTTCATCTGTGGTAAAAATATGTTTTCAGTACGGTAAACATCAGTCTTATTTTCTCCTAAGCTTAGCATGTCAAATTGTGCTTTACTTTGCCATTAATCACTGCTTATTATGAGTGCAAAAGATAAGAAATCACAAGTTTTCAGCAAAACTCAAATGTGAATGTCTAGCTAGAACTTGTACTATTTCTTTGAATAAAGGGCTTTTAAACACATCTTCGCATTTGGGTTAGTACAAATGTGTGCGTGTTAGAAAGAACAGATGAGAGTCAACTGTGTGTTTTGCACTCTTTGTATGGTTTCCCGGGCAGCGCTGTTAGATAGAATCGTCAAGACTGCAACAGGCTAAGTATGCAACGAGTTCAAAACAACTGGTAAATTGGGACTAGTCTGTTTAAATGCTCGGACACAAATGTAGTTTTCAAAATAGCCATTTTCTTGATTCTGCCATAAGAAATAACAAAAGGTCCTCAGGCATTTAAGGCAAAAACAGCGACTGCCTTTCTAGAAATTGTTTATATTACCTGAGTTGCGTTTCTGCTAGGAACTGTTCTCTGAATCGTTTGAACCTGTGATTGTTGTTTTTTCGCTGATTTCCTTTTTGGTACTGTATATTCTCCAGATTTTGTGTACTTGATTTAATTTATTTTCCATTATCAGCTTGAGGCACACCAAGACAATTAATATATTAATGTGTAAATACGAACAGAAGCCGGAACTGGAGCCTGAGCCATGAAAAAAGAGAGCCCCGGAGCCAGAGTCACACCCATGAAAACCAAGAGCTCCGGAGCCGGAGCATTGTTCATGAAAAGAAGAGCTGTGGAGCCGGAGCTGTGACATTTTTATGGTGACTCCACCACCCTGAAATAATCCACCCTGTCGCTGGGCACATAGACAAGCCAGAGTAAAAATTCAACAGATAAATTGCTTTAGCAACAACCTCCAACGATTATCATAGTAAATTAAAATTTGCAAGGAACTAATAAGTCATAATAGTAGGATACTGAGGTTAACTCAATGATCGATTAGTGGTTGAGCATTTTCACCCCTTTGGTGTTTTTTTGCCCCTTTGCCCATCACAATCGCCCCCAAAGGGACGATTCCGCCCATTTTGAGAAACACTGATCTAGAGGTTGGGATTTCTATGCCAGGTAACATGAGCCAAAATGGCCAAAAACCTACCTCACTTGTGACATTACTGACAAAAAACCTGAAATGCAAAACCCCCAAAAAATATTTTCATTGCAGACCAGAAGACTTGCTGAATCCTTTAAGGACTTGAACAGCTCTCCACCACAATTGTTGGAGGAGTTATGCTGTTGGTAAGGCAACTAAAAACTGCTGGATTTAGCCTGATTTCAAAGTATGAATATATCGTACCCCAGCAGCCAAGGTGTGAATTTTTGAAAATTATTCATCTGTCGCTTGTCACATGACACTTACAAACGTCTGCATCCATGACAAGTGTGTGTTAGACTGCACTACACTTGCTGGTGACATGCTAGACCCTAAGCCTAAATCCTAAACCTAAACCTGAAATAAAATATACCCAAAATAAAAAACGTAAAGCGCCATGGTGAGAGTCAAACCGGATACTGGTACCATCAAAAGTGTGACCACTATCACCAAAACGAAAGCTACAAAGGTGAGAGCTGAACGAATAACCACTGGCACAGCATATTTAGACATCACCTCAGCTACGTTCATAGAAGTGCTGCTAGTGGGATGAACTAAGCATTTTATCTGAGGTGTGTCATGTGATGGGCGGCGGACAAATAATTTTAAAAAAATGAATGTCGCTGGCAGACCTATAGCCACTTCCAAAGTTAGACCCTAAAGCAGTAAAGATGAACCCTGAAGCTAAACTGTAAACCTCAACCCCAAACCGTAAAAGTTCTAGAGAGGTTTAAAAAAAGTACATAAAAAGCACTCTCAAATGTGTAATGTTCAGTAGGAAAGCAAAAGCAGCAATGGTAAGAGCTGAACCAACAAGCACTCGTACAGCAGCCCTAGACACATCCCCTCAACTGTGTTTGCCGTGCTGCTAGTGTGACAAAGAGAGCGTTATATCCGGAGAAAAATGGATGCAGTTCTGAACGTGTGTGAATGGCAAAATATATCCAGCAGAAGTTTTGCCAATTGCCGCTTTCGGCAAAATAAACACTACCATATCCTAAACCTGAAATAGTAACCAGAGCACCATTACAAAATTCTACCACTAATAATAGCATAGCTCAGACATCACTGCTAAGACCAAGACCACTCTATCGTTGTATATTCACGCTACTGTAATATAAAGAAAGTCTGAACCTGCTTTCTGTTTATAGTGACTAAACCTAATCATGCGCAAAATTGTATGGGCGTGGCTACCTAGCAGTTGACCTGGCATAGCCGTTGCCAGCTACTTAGACACTTAGTGTTTTATATTGTGCAAGCCCATGCTTGAGCTGTACAAAGAATTGAAATATGTCTACGAGGTGTACATAGTGGCATCTAGTCAATTTTCCATGTAATTTATTACTGATTTCTTAATTGTTTTTTAGCAGATTTACTTGCTTAAGGGTTTTCAGGTTTCACAGCTGAACATTTTAGATGCATACTACTAAACAGCTGAACATTTTAGATGCATACTACGTAAACTAAAGTTTACATTTGATGCTGCAGACCTTTCAAGTAAAAACATTACACTGTCTATTACTTGTCATGTGACAAGCAGGAAAAGGGAGAAATTGATTAAGGTTTAGAGTTTGGGTTTAGCATACAGTTCTTGAAACACAGACAAGAAACAGCTTGCTAGCACTAAAATTATGACAATACTCATCCATTCAGGTTTGAACTGAGTCAGTACAGGTGTCATGTGCTCCAAACTTGTTTGGTGACCACTTTATCCAATTATGTTTGGCTAAAGGCAAAGTAGCTCCAGCACTGCTTTTGCCTCATGAGGCAAGAATATTGACCCGTGCTGAAACAAATATTCAAGTTCAGGAAAAATGTTTTAAAGTTTTTGGAAAAGCAGTTTTAGTTTCCTTCACAAAAAACATACATCATGACTGAAACATTTCTAATCGTTTTTAACTAACCACTTCATCCAATTGTGTTCAACAAAAGGCAAAATATCCCCAGCACAGCTTTTGCCTGACAAGGCAAAATAGACAATGCCTAACAACTAATCATGTTGCATAAACATGTGGGTAGCAAATTAAGTTCTGCTAAAATTTTAGTGCATTTTTGTCAAAAGGTATGTCATTCCATAAAGTCAGAACAATGGCTGTTCATGTGTGGAGAAGTTTGTATGAAAAACGCATGTGCATTTCATCCTCACACTCAACATACACTCAACAGACAGGGTTCTAACATGGCATTATAAGTATTAAAAGAAGTATTAAATTGTGAAATTGGTTTCAAGACCTTTCAAAGTATTGAATTTAGTAAAATGTATAGAGTATTAAAAACATATGGCAATTCTAATTGGAAAAGAAGTCATGAAGTTTCTGAGCAGGATTGTCTCTTATTAAACCGATTAGTTAAATTGGTAAGCAGTGTAGTTCTGACTTTGATTCAGAATTTTACATCCAACATTACTGCATTTTTCGGACCGTATAGTGCGCCGGATTAAAAGGCACAGTATAAAAAATTGAATGCTAGTTGTTCTATTTTCATACATAAAGCGCATCGGATTTAATGTGCATTAAATGAGGCATAACTTCAACTCTTTCACAATAACTTCAGAGTGCTGGAGTTGCCACTGGGAATTTAATCTGTCATTATATACGAGGGAGTTTAATCTGTCACACATGCCTAATCTGCTAGAAACGAATAGAATAAGTTGTGTGCGTGTTTGATTCTGTGTGCACCAATGTAGTCAGGAGCCTCAGGGTAATATGATCTGTGTTACGTGCTAGCTGTTGATTGCAATTGTTGGTTTATTACGTAACATAATGGTCTTTTGACAAAAAAATCATAACTAGCAATTGAATAAATACAGTAGCACCGTCTAGCCACTCTGCCACATACAATTGATTCAAGATGAGAAAGCACAACCAGATTCATACATTAGGCACACTGCAATGTAAGGCACATTGTCGACTTTTGAGAAAATGAAAGGCTTTTAAGTGCACCTTTTAGTCTGAAACATACAGTACAGGCGACTTCGGCTAATTGCATACTGGTTAAACGCACAAACCGCTTTATTACATAGGAATCTTCAACCCAAACCAAAACCATTCAAACGTGAAGAAAATAGTCCGGGTAGTTGCATGCCGGTTATTCGCATAGAAATGTACCTTACATTTGTGAACTTACGTCACTTAATCACATAGTTAACTTTAAAGGAGTGTAATGCGCCCTGCTCAGATGCTGTGAAAACCTGTGGTGCCATTAAATCGATTAAGCAACTGTTGCCAAAATGACTCCTTTTATCGAGGTGCCAAAATCAACACCGCACATTCGACTTTCAGCAGTGGATATGCACATGCAGTAAACAACTGCGTGCGGTGCTTACTGGTCGTGTCTTGTCTCTAGTGCCAGTGCGAAGCTTTGTTGCGAAGGTTAGCACTTTTAAAGTTTACTTTATGGCTTTGGGTAATGTCCCGACGCGACGCATGCAGCTATGTTTATCACCTTCACACCACATTTGTTAAACTCTACAGAACAAAAAAAGTGCACCGACTGTACACCCGCAACGAACTTTAGTTTCATTTGACAACTGTTGGTTTTCCAAAGCACTGCGCACAGTACACTTCACAGTCTAAAATGTCATGATTACGCAAACAAGCAAAATGAAATGATTTGTCTTTGTCAGATAAAATTCTTTTAATTGAAGAGCTTGGAAGGAAAGCATCACAGAGTGCAGTTGCTAAAAAGTTTAAAATATCGCAATCACAAGTTTCACGCATTTGGAAAGCAAAAGAAAAGCTTTTTGCTCCTCATTAAAGCAACGACAGCCCTTCTTGCAAAAGAGCTAGAAATGCACTCATGAAGATGTAGGAGAGGCATTGCTGCAATGGTTGAAGGAAGTTAAAAGTAGAGGGCTTATCATCAGTGGACCTATGCTCTGCGAAAAAGCAAATCTGCATCCGACATTTATAATTGTGATGAAACAGGCCTTTACTTCCGTGCTCTTCCACAAGGAACGATATGCTTTAAAGATGAAAAGCCTTCTGACAGTAAAAAGTCACAAGAACGTTTAACAGTTTTGCTGCTGGCAAACATGGACGGCTCTGACATACGGAAGTTGCTTTTTGTTGTTAAGTCCACTAAACCAAGGTGCTTCAGAGGAGTAAGCACGCTGCCCATATTATATTGGTCAAACAGCAATTCTTGGATGACAGCAACTCTTTCAAGAGTGGTTAGAATGCTTTGATGCATCTACGCAACAGCAAAACAGAAAAGTGTGTTTGTTGTTGGACAACTGTTTAGTTCACAAAATTGAAGCAAATCGTCTACAGTGTGTAGAATTTGTTTATTTGCTTCCAAACACCACTTCTACTGTTCACTCAATGGATCAAGGCAATGTCAGAAACTTTAAACATTATTACCGACGTCGTATGCTGCAAAAGGTTTTGATTAAAATTGATTCAAACGAAACAATGATGGCAACAGAAGTGGCTCATTCTCTTTCTGTGCTTGATGCTATTAATTTTATGAGTGCTTCTTGGAACAGCGTATCTGCAGAAATGATTCAAAATTGTTTTTTCCGTGGTCTAACACCTGTCGTACCAGATGGGCCTTTTCTTGGGTTTTCACTGTTCAGCGAAATTCTGGCCAATTTCACTGAGGAAGTTATGAATAATATTTAAGCATTGACGATGGACTTCAAGTAACAGGTTGTCCAAATGATGTTGAAATAAGTAAAACAGTCGTGCAGAGCAGACAAGAAGGTGACGACACTGTAGAAAACCCCACCGAAGGAGTCACTGGTCTTCCACCCTAAAATAAGGAAGTGCTTGCCGCGCTTGACACAATTCGTCGGCAATTTCAGTTTCAGGGGATGGACATGGACCTTTATTTCAAAGTAGAAAAACACATGCTTCACAGCATGTCCAAACATGTCAAACAAACAACGATTGAAAGTTATTTTAAAAGTAAATGATGTGTTCATTTTTGTGCTGTGCTTTGCCTCAATTTACTTGGTACGTGTTGTCAATTAATAATGTTCATGCAAGCTGTCTGCTTTACAACAAACCCCTGTGGGGTGGATCAGTCGGTGTTCAACAGTGTTGCCAATCTAGTGGATTCGCTGATAGTTCTGGCAGCAAGTCGTGAGCGGTAGTAGTGAAAAGTTTTGCAGCGGCAATAAAAGTTGAGCAGAAAAACTGGCAGCAAATTGCCGTATATGTAGCAGAATTGCTGTGTATTCCGCCGCTGACAATGCACTGTCTGAAACTTTGCTAGTTGTTTGGCTTCATTCTTTCTGTTTTTTTCACATCAAGAAAATTCACTTGATGAATACCCCAACCGTATAATGCGTAAGAAACGCCATTAGGGTCATAAAAGCTTTATGATGCCACAGCCTAACAAATCAATTAAGTCTTTATGTACAGCACTCAGTTACATCAGGGACAATAGATTTTTGAAACTTCTAGAAGCATATCTACATCCCGCAGTGCTAGAAATCTTCGTGGTTGGCATCAAGCTACTACTTACCAGCGGTGTCAGGCAACTAGCATTTGGACAAGAGTAGAGTAAGGTGGTAATCTTGCACATATTTGTTTAATACGATAATCGCATATTCCGGTTAAACGCATAAAAAGGCTTGGCAAATAGGCTATGCAATTAACCAGATTTGTCTGTAATTTATCGTTTCATATGAATCAGGTAATAAGCAGAAAAAATGTCTCAAAGCTATCATGCAAAGAAGTAACCAATTGTCAGTGGAAATTAGAATAACTGAAAATGCAAAGGCAAGAGAATCGATCAATGTAAACAAAGATGGTCGCATAGGATTGGTGAAAGACCATGGTGGTCATCTAGTCAACCAATCCTGCTTATTATAATAAGCTCTATAAGTAATAAAGTAATTACTTATTGACAAGTGTTAGAAAACAACAGTTAAAACAACCTAACACAGAACATGATGAAAAATTACAGATGAAGAGAGCATGCCTATGTACATAAAGGGTCGTGCCAGAGCAACTGACATGTACAATTGTGATCATAAAAGCATAGAAGACGCGTTAGGATACAAAATCATTGTACAACTATCATTGGATAGCCCCAATGTCAATCAAACTTTTTAAAAAAGTTGGAAACATTGAAATAAATGACCCTTAAGACAGATCTGGTGAATGCGGTATCATGCAGTTTCCACAAACTACATAATGCTTTTTAACACCTTCGCAGCTGGTATGATTTCAGCCTAAGACAAGCAGATTGCACGTGTCTTAGCGACAGCATAACTCCTCCGCCGATTGTGCTAGAGAGCTGTTCAAACCATCAAAAGACTTGGCAGGTCTTCAAGTCTGCAATGAAAAAAATTTTTTTTGTTTTGGGTTTCAGATTTTTTTTTGAGGTTTATCATCCCAAGTCGAACACACCTTTCCACAATGCTGATAAAACTGACATGTAAACAGATCCACCACATTGGTAAAAGAACTCAGTGAAATCAGGGAGCTTTCGTTGACAGTTGAGGTCATTCTTTCAAGGGTCATTCTTTGCCAAATAGCACAAAAAGTCAAAAAATGTCACCACTAGTCCCAGATTTTCATGAAAATTTATCAGCTTATAGAGCAAAAATCATTCTGAGCCAAATGACAGTGATTTGAGCAAAATTGAGTCAGTGGTTCAAAGATACAAGAGTTTGAAAATTGGCTGTTTTTGTGATCAGTCATGCATGAAATTAAAAAAAAAATTGACATTTGTCTTCAATCTTTAACAAAATCTTCATTTCTATAGTTAGGAACCTCAAATTTGGTTGATGGGTAGGCAAGGTTCTTTTTTCATCATTTTTAACTTTCACTGACTTAGGTCACGGTTAAGTGATTTTAGAAGCCAAACTGTAAGCATGCCTTTTTCAGATCACTCAACTGTGACCTAATTTTGGGGTTTGATTCTGAAAAAGGCTATCTCTCAATTTTTTTCAAGTAAGGTATCATTTGAAAGCTCCAAAAGTCCAATTTTCAATGATCATGAAACATGTTTGAATATTTGTGGTTTGGTTAAAATAATGAGCACAATTTATGTGGTATATACTAGAAAAACAGATATTTTGGAAGAAATACATGTTGTTTTTTAAGTAACATGTGTACATATATGCAAATACGATAAAGGTGCACTTCTAAAAGTTGTTGCTAGTATTGGTTTTATTTCTACACATGTTAGGCTATGACAATAATTAACAGCCCGTGGGCAACAATTGACCTGCCACAGAGTTTTCAGTGGCCTGCGGAAGCGTTTAGGAAAAATCTTCAAATGTGAAAATTCCGCAAATTTCTATGTATTTTTTGTNAAAACAGTGTTGACTTTTCTTGTATTTATGATATTTGTGATAACAAAATCTAATGTAGGATTCATCATAAACAGCTATGAAAAAANTAACATTTTTATATCTATGTGTCACTATTCTTGACCTACAATAAGTTCTTATCTGTCAGGTTTGTTATGCATCATGAGCAAAACTTCTCACAAAGATATTTTTCCATATTTAGCTTGCAATACAACTTATATCTATTTCAAGTTTAACTGATGAAAAATTGTAATAATAAAATTTTAATTAATGCTGTTGCTTGTATTAAATATTATTTTAAAATGCCACCATCTTGAAAGCAAACTTGGACCACATGGCTTGGAGGGATAACTGAGCAAGCAATGGAAACATATGCAAAACCACAAAATGAAAGGAGACAAAAATCGAAATGGCTATAGCTGACCTAAAAAATTTGAAAGTTTTATGTCTAATGTATATATTTGCAAGCTCAAGAGAGCTAGCTGCTTTATACATCTGTGTTCCTCTTTCACTCAGACATGCTATATAATATAGTAATGCTTGTTAGCAGTCATGAAAGATATCTGATTACTGGTGTGCTTGATAACTGTAGTGTTGGAATATACACACAAACTAATTGTCATAAATCAAGCTATACTGAAAGCCTAAGCAGCATTGAAACTGCAAACAGCGAAGTTTATCTACAGTGCATTGTATCCACAGATACCATGCCGTAAAACGCTAACACACCGGTTTTAGGAAGTGCTGTCCCATTTGACAGAAGCTCTGGTATACCAAAAGAACTAGGGCCGCATTCTACATCCAGGTCATGCATCGTGCAACAACTCATCAAATTCTAGAAAAGCGCAGCAACTTGCCGAAGCTACCCAACGTCGTGCAACACAGATACAGCGGGAGTGAAAATTAGGTGCGCTGCCATTTTGTAACGATGGCTGAAAGTTCTTTTTTTTTGACCAAATTTTTAGTCACGCTGTGTTAGTGTGCAACCGGGTTTTTGCACCCCTGCGCTATGCTGTAACAGGCTATACAAAATATACCATACTTGCGCGTTCTCTTGCGTATGACTTGTTTATTATGTGCACCTAAACTCATGTGCCCTCTGGCGTAAAGGCATAAAAATCTAAGACCTCGTTTATAATGTGCACCGAACTTTGCGTTGGTGTTTTTGGCATACAATTTTGCACATTATACTTGAATAAATACATGCAAGAGGTGCATGAAACCAGGCAAAGAGGCGCATGCGGCTGTGGCTCATGATCCCGGGTAGGCAACCCTTGTTATATGGCAATGGCATTCCTGAATGAAAGAGGAACACAGTGTAAAGCAGCTAGCTGCCTTGAGCTTGCAAATATATACATTAGACACAAAACTTCAAAAGTTTTTAGATCACCTATAGCTGGGGCTACCATACCGTCCTTATTTGTAAGATTTGTCCTTATTATGAAGTGGACTGTCTTATAAAACTTCATTGTACTCACTTCTAAGAAATGTACTTATTTTGGACTTGCGTCATTATTTCACCTTATTTTCAGCAATAATGTCTGAAAGTGACTTGAAGCAACAAAGGATTTAGAATTTTGTTTCTACTTTCATGGCCAAAAGTTTAGGACCACCACGTAAAAAGTGAAAAATATGCTGATGAATGTTTGTTTCTTTCTGGTTGTCCTTATTTTTGAGTCCAAATTGATGTTAGCCCTGCCTATAGCCGTTTTGCTTTTTGGCTGCTCTTATTTTTGGGTTTTGTTTGTTCCATTGTTTGCTTAGTTATCCTTCAAAGTCCTGCGGTCCAAGTTTGTTTTCAACATGGTGACATTTTAAAATAAGATTTAATAAAAGCAACAGCTTTAATCAAACTTTTGATGTTTTATTATAGTTTTTTCATCAATTAAACTATGTGAAATAGATGTAAGTGGTATGGCAAGCTATAAATCAAAAATATTATTTTTGTGAGAAGTTTTGCTCATGACACATGACAAACGTGGCAGATAAAAACTTATATAAGTCGAGAATAGCGGCATGTTGATATAAAAATGTCACCAGTCAAACTGTATTCAATTCTTTCTAAATAACTTCCAACAATTTTCAGTTGTAATCCATAAAAGTAACGTGTTTGATTCAGTGTGTGCAATGTAGCCAGTAGTCAGGAGCCTCGTGGAGTAAAGCGATATGTGCTTCATCATTAAGGTATGTGCTAGCTACTCACAGAACCACATGTGCAGCCCATTGCAATTGTTGTTAGTTTATTGCATAACATGATGATCTGATTACAAAAAAATCGTTGTGATTTTGAACCCATGCAAAAGCCTCCATTGAGACAGTGGACCAAAGTGTTATGTGGCTAATGGCAGTCTTTGAAATAGAAAATGTGCAACACTCATAGTTAAGGTGTAACTAGCAATCAAATAAATGGCACCGTATGCCACATAAAACTGGTTCTAGGTGAGAAAGCACAACCAGATTCATACATTTAGATGCACCTCATTATAAGGCGCATTTTAGATTTTTGAGAAAGGAGTTTCAGTGCACTTTATGGTCTGGTACTGTAACAGTAACCAGCAGTCTGACATCATGATTAAAATTGGTGAAAAGCACTGTGCAAAAAGATGAAGTGAACACATGTGGGGTTAACAATTAGCCACCACCCAATCAATACAGTNAACTGCTGCGTAATACTAAATATTGTATAAGAACGATTACAAAGATAATGAAAAGAGGCTGAATAAATTTTATTGNTNAAGGAGTTTTTCACTGATTTTTACAGTATCAAACAGTCTGTGGCCCTAGTGTAGACCTGCACAACTCTGGAAGCTCGAAGCGCCGAATTGATCAGTGCAAATTTGCCATGGGCTGCAAAAATCCATTTCACATTAATTTAGAGATTTTGTTATAGTTAGGAGGATTTTTTGGAACAACAATTATCTAGAGTTGGGCTTTTGCAACATTTTCTGAAATTGAGAAAGCTCTTGTGGGCTGCAAGAAAAGCTCCTGCACACCCCCCTTTTCATCAGAATACCTTCATGTGATTGATTCCTAGGCAACCTATCTCTCTTCTGGTATCATGGCTGATCCAGCCCTTGATGTACTATATTTTTCCATTTTGTTATATTACGTGCAGTCCCCATAATTTTTCAAGAATTTTACACTCGTAAACCTTCAAAGTTATTGATAAGTATAAAATGCTGGGCAACCCTTGCATGTATACCTGGGATTTTACAACTTAGAGCAAGATCTTCAAGTTCTTTGCATATAACATGGCCCAAAAATTTGAGCTGTCTTTTTCTATACAACAAAGCAGGCAACTTCTGCATCACCTTAAACAAAAGTGTCTGGGCATCATTATATGTGTGGTGTTGTGCACTGTTGGCAGTGCATTGTTGTCAATGAAAAAGTCACTGCATGGGTAATTAGCATGAACTAAAGTACAAGATACATTCACAAAACAGCATTTCTGGTTGAAAAGTTATTGGTCTGAAAACAACAAATTCATTAATTACCTAGTTAGGGGATTAATGAATTTTTTTGTTGTTTTTAGGCCATAACTTTTGAACCTGGAACCTTAGAAAGTCAATCAAAGGCTCAAAAACTCGGATTCTAGCCTAATTTCTAGTAAAAGCTTGAGCAAAATACTTGCATCTAGCGGTTTGGACTCAAGGTCAGGTAACTTGAGCGAAAATGCTGAAACCTATCCCACAAATGACGTCACTCACAAAATACACAAAACCCGAAACTAAAATTTTTTTCAGTGCAGACCCAAAGATTTCTGAGTCTTTTAGGGTTTGAACAGTTCTCTAGCACAATCGCCTAGCAAATTATGGAGTTGCTAAGACACGCTAGAAACTGGGATTTTTCCCGAAAATACTGGCATCGAAGGTGTTTAGTGCATTTAAGTTATTAATCTAATTTTTTCTAGGTGACTCTTTTGGAAGTTTGATAACATTTGATTAGATCTGTGACATGAAGGCGAAACTTGATGCTGGTCTTAAAGAATCCTGGAGTTGACATGCGACATTATAGAGGTATTCTTACTTATTACTTTATGACCCTGTTGTGCTTACCGTTTTTATGTTACACAAATCAAACTTGGAAGAATACCATATCTCACAACTTTCCATGTATCATAGTACCAATGTACTGTACTTAGATAAAAATATATATGAACTGCTGATCAAATCACATGCTATATAGTAAACTGAATAAATGTTTTGTCTGCTCACATGAATCTACAGTATATAAATAGCATGATTATTTGTCATCACCTTTATTGTAAAAAAAATTTTTATCAAGTGCCTATTCTGTTAAAAATATTGTGACCATATAGCGATGAAATTTTAGTTTAACACCTTTGCTGGGGTACATATTTATGCGTACTTTCTTGCCATTGCTTGCTTACTGGTATGTATATACGCATACTTCCAATCCCATGCCAACAGTTGCCTCCTTGAGTGCAAACTCCTATTTGCACAGTGGGATGCCAGAACAATCGTGAACTCGCGTGTGGTGGAGTGGAATGCCTGAGGCTGCTCAAAGGCAAACTCCAAAACACATCATTTTCCAAAACTTTCACTGTTGGTAATTTTGGGCGCAAAGGCCAAGAGAAACCAAAAGTTTCACCGTTGGTAACCTTGGCCAAAAAGACTAAGAGAAACCAAAATTTCCACTCTTAGTAACCTTGGCCAAAAAGGCCAAGAAAAACCAAAACTTTCACCGCTGGCAACTTCGGCCTAAGAAATGTCAGACGTCAACAGAAAAAGCTTGCTTGGCATCTGACTGTAAGTACACTTTTCTATGCACATCTGACAATTTTTCCTGACTATTTTGGACAAGGTTACAACGTTGAAAGTTTTGGTCATTTTGGCCACTGCGACCATGAATAGCAATAGTGAAAGTTTTCCCACAACAGTTGAGCAGGGTTGACAATGTGGATAAGTTTATAAAATTGAAAGCAGCAAGCATTGATCTAAAGATTTTTTTTTCAATTTCATGTTTGGTTACACGTATGAAACACTTGCATCATTGAGAATATGGTTAGGCCAGAAACTCTCAAGAAAAATATCACAAAAAAGCAGCTCCAATGAGAACATTGAGTTTGCAGTACAGCCAGCTAAAACAGCATAAACCAAGGCATCAGTGGATCTGGAATACTAACGCTGTGCGATTACCACCCAGTCAAATGTGGTTTTCCTTTTCATCAATAACAGCATCAAATTAAAGTACAAATTAACTTTATCAGTGCACAAATCATGGAATAAGAGTTACATTTCCAGTATAGTTTTTGTAATCAACCTTTATTGAAAAAAAATAGTGTTATTTTCTTTTTGAAAATGGGTGAAATTCAACCGCGGATTAGTGTATGTGTGACAAAAAAACAGAGTTAGAATTCCAGGTTAACTTCTCAAGCAATGAACATTGTACGAATGTTTTTATCAGTTTCAACTTGTTGCTTGTTTACACATGAAACTTGGCAACGTTTAATAAGTGGTTGGTAGGCTACAAATTTGAAAGAAAACATCTCATGGAAATTGTTGGGTTTGATTTTCAAAAGGAACAAAAATCACAGTAAATACGGCATCAACCAAGGCTATGATGGATTTAAAACTTGTCAGCAATGAACATTGCAACAATATTGAAATTTTTTCGACTTTGGGCCTGTTTGCGCATGAAACAACATTATTGGCCTTTACTTCCATGAAGATTTGAAGAATTGTAGATTGCAAAATGGAAAGGCATATGCAAATCGGCAAGCCGATGTTTGATCTGTGATAAGCGTTAGACTGACTCTTGCGCTCACATGCTTCCCCAGATGATGGTTGTGTGAATTTTTGTGCTTTGGCAACTTTTTTATTTTGTGGAAAATACTTCATAATTAAATATCAATTTCAAGACTGCTATTGACAATAGCAACTTGCTTGCACAAAATTGTATGAAACTTAGTACATAAAACAATAAATGCTTCAAGATGTAAATTTAAATTATTTGGCAATTCAGAATAGTTTAAAATATAAAATTAAATTATTTGGCGACTCAGAGAGGAAGGTCTTGTGACCCAAAAATTGGGTCTTTTCGCATCTCAATGGAAAGTTCGTCATTTCGCATCTCAAACTATTTTTGGAGTAAACACTATCAAGTATATATATATATATGTATATACATTGTTTAGATGCCTTTGTAGTAAGCATGAAATTTGTCATTGTTTTACATGCTTTTCCAGTGTATTGTGGAATTCTGATTTTCTCAATTTTCTTGCTGATACTGAACACGAAGATGAAGTGCTACAACAGTTGAAAAAGGTGCTTTGAGGAAATGGTACAGTTATTACAACTTGCATTTTCTTTATAGATCGCAACTTCCATGGCTCCAGCCACAGTGATGATGCAACGCTGTGGGTGCTGATACAACGAGTTTGCAGAAGAGAAGATGATAAAGAACGTCGTCTGCAAGCAGCTGCTCAATTGCAAGAATTTGTCAAGAAACCTGAACATAAACAGGTTCACTGACATTAATTAAGCTAATAGTCTCTTTATTATGCTAATGTACATTTTTTTATAATTTTTACCCACTCAGTATGTTTTGAAAATCACTGTACACAATAGACAAGTTGCAGTGTAAGTTGCAGTGTAAGATGCAGTGGTATGCACAAAATAAACATAATAAACTAACAGCAGTGCAATCCAAACGCAGGATGAATATGTAAGATTTATGTTTAGTAAATGGTTGAAAAACACTGTGCCAAAAATACTACTTTTTGGTGTGCTCAGTTTAGAATCGATGCACTGCCATTCTGTCGAGAACTTCTTCCTCAATGACTTGTTACATTAATTTTTTTAACACATTGTGTGCGGCACTATCACCTCATGTCTCATACCTAGCTTGCGAAGCAGTGTCGTGGATCAGTGTTCAATGTTGTGTCTGGCTGCAATTAGTTACATAGCGTGCACAGCAGTGTCTGGCTTGAAACCGCTTTGTGGCTTTCCATTTATCTTTTGACCATAACTTACAAACCAGAGCAGCTGTGAAAAATCTAAAACATTATGAGAAAAGTTTCATACCACCTTCAATGATGTCGTTTTTGTATTTCTGTGAAGTCTATGTGACATATTACAATGTGGTAACTGGTAACCACAGCTCCCCATTTGGTACATCCTGTTCAAAAAACGCATTGCTAAACCATTTGCAAATGACTGTTGAAAATCGGGTGCTGTAATCTATAGAGCAGTGTTTCTCAAAGCAATTTTGGACAGCAAACCTCAATAATTATTGCTTTGTTTGCCTGGAGTGCGGGCTCAGAATGCAATGAACTGTAATATGCCAATAAAAACAATGAATTTTGATAAACCAAAAAACAAGTATTTGTGGTACGACAAAAAAAGGAAGTTCACATGTTTCAAGGATGTTATCAATCGCAGTGAAACCCCCCATGCACAGCAGTACAGCCTCTTTGCATTTGCAACCATGGTTCCTGCACAATTTGCACCTTCGCTGAGGCCTTTTTTTCAGGCTGCTGCTTGAATACGGGCAATTTTCAGCACTGATACTATTCACTTTCNAACCCAGAAATAAACTCTATTTTACCTGAAATCTGAAATATCACTGAAAGTTCAGCAGCACAAGACCAACCGCAAACAAACAACANTGGATNTCAATGCGAAACATGTTTATCGGAGCATAGAATTGTGGTGAACGCTCTCTATTATGGCAAACTGCTTCTCTGCTTATCTCTTCATTTTATGAGTTGTGTGAACCTGATTCACCAAGAAAATAGATTTGGAAATACCTCAGACCAGTCATGAACCGCCTGTGTGATCAATTCAAACAGCTCATGAACGTTTCTGGTGGCAGTTTTAAAGTGTGTTATTTAATGTGGGATCACAGCCTGACGCATGCCGAGACACATTCCTCACAACGTGGAACATCATTGTACCGCATGCAACATGTTAATGTACATTGATCTCAGCAAAACTAACGGCAACAGTGGCAATTGTTGATGTAAACATTGAACAGTGTGTCATCACAAGGCTTTTTCAAACTCCTTGTCCCAAACAATTAACATTTCCCAACTGTTTCAGAAAATGGTACTGTAAACTGCTGTTGCAATACGTGCCATCCCAAAAACAATGCATCTGCTATGAAAGGGCTGCTTCACCAGTTGTTGTAAATATTCTACTGCTTGCATGTTTTTGATGACATTTCCTTATGGATTTATTTGTATTTGTGAATAAAAATAACCAATTTTTTGCAATTATGAGTATGGTTGCCTTTTTAACTCTTTGAAAAAAACAAAACCACAGTCCTGATTAACACTTTGAGAGCCGGCGTACGATATATTCGTACTTTGATTTCAGCCTAAAAAGCAGCAGTTTTCGGTTGCCTTACCAATGCCCTAGCTCCTCTGCCGATTGCACTAGAGAGCTGTTGAAGGGCTCGAATGGATCAGCCAGTCTAGTAGATTGCACTCGAAAAAAATTGTTTTGGTTGGGGCTGCGGATTTTTTGTGACTGACGTCATAAGTGAAATAGTTTTGGGGTCATTTTGGCTCATGTTGCCTGGCCTACGGCCCAACTGCCTACGGCCCAAAGTTTTCATTGGAAACTAGGCTCGAGTTCGAGTTTTTTGAGCCTTTGATCAACTTTCTAGTGTTTCTGGTTCAAAAGTTGTGATCTAAAATGAACAAACAAATTAATTAATTATCTAATTAGCTAATTAGTCAAATATTTTTACTAACTTACATCACAACTTTTGAACCCAAACCCCAGCAGGTCATCCAAAAGTATCAAAAGACTCGGATTGTAGCGTTGCGATCGGAAATCCCGAGCGGCATGTGCGCNAAGCTTCGCACCGTGGCAGCAAGCAATAATAGAGATCATGCTCGCAATCTTTCTTACTATTGCTTGCTCTCGCTACATATATAATGGTGTTATTCTTCACGCACATCCCGTTCATGGTGAATCACACAATCAATGCAACACCACCGGAGTGGTTGTAACAACATCCCTTCCTTTTCACAACGAACCACACCGATCGCATGTTCTTTGTGTGAAGGCTGCGAACTCGGCACGACCTCCACATCCTGGTCACAGCACGATTTTGTTGCGATCGGAAATCCCGAGCGGCATGTGCCCAAAGCTTCGCACCGTGGCAGCAAGCAAAAATAGAGATCATGCTCGCAATCTCTCTTATTATTGCTTGCTTGGACTACAGATATGATGGTGTAATTCTTCATGCACATCCCGTTCGTGGTGAATCACACAATCAACGCAACACCGCCAGAGAGGTTGCAACAGTAGCCTGGTTTCCAGTAAACACTTCAGCGAAATACTACCACCTAACGGTTGGTACCCAGAGCCAGGCAAAGTGGGCCAAGGTGGCCTAAAAGTCCTACACTTATGACGTCACTCACAAAAAACCCATACCCTCAAGCAAAAAATTTTTTTTCGAGGGCAGACTAGAAGACTTGCCGTGTCTTTTGATGCTTTGACTAGGTCCATAACCTGAACAGGAGCGGAGATATTCCCGCGCAAAGCCACGTGCGTTTAGGTGTTTTTTTTCTGAAAATCCCCGAAAGCAGCCGGACGCCAAAGAGTTAACACCTTGAGAGCCAGTGTACAATATATTTGTGCCTGAAATTTGGCCTAAAACCAGCAATTTTCGGTTGCCTTACCAATGCCATAGCTCCTCTGCCGATTGCGTTACAGAGAGCTGTTCAAACCATCAAAAGACTCGGCAAGTCTTCTAGTCCGCACTCGAACAAATTTTTTGGTTGGAGGTTGCGGATTTTTTGTGAGTGATGTCATAAGTGAAGTAGTTTTGGGGTCATTTTGGCTCATATCACCTGGCCTAGGGTCCAACCGCTAGGCCAAAGTATTTCACTGAAGTTTTCATTGGAAACTAGGCTCGAGTCCGAGTCTTTTGAGCCTTTGATCAACTTTCTATCGTTTCTGGTTCAAAAGTTGTGATCTGAAATAAACAAATTAATTATCTAATTAACTAATTAATCAAATAATTTGTTTACTTCAGATCATAACTTTTGAACCCGAAACCCCAGCAGGTCATTGAAGGTATAAAAAGACTCAGATTGTAGCCTAGCATCCAATGAAAACTTCAGCGAAATACTACTGTCTAATAGTTTAGGCCTAGGGCTAGATGAAGTGGGCCAAGGTGGCCTAAAAGTACTCCACTTGTGACATCATAACTCCCAACCAAAAAATTTATTTTTCATTGCAAACTACAAGACTTCTGAGTCTTTTAAGCCTTTGAACAGCTCTCTACGGCATTCGGCATCAGAGTTACGCTTGCGCAAAGGTGCATGCAATCCAGTTTTTTTAGCACAAAATCCTCAAACTTACCGGATGCGAAAGTGTTAAATACTTCTAAAGTGTTTTCATATAGAAATTAACAGCATGCAGTGTTCACTGAAAAACAGTTTGGCTAACATGAGTGACCTAAACAATGAAATTATTTGGTAGCTAAGTTTGTTGTCACTTTTAATGCACTGGAATGACCTTGCTAACCAGGGCTGGATTTCTATTGGTTGGCTGCCCATCAGCTACAGTAATTTTGCCAGCCCCCTTTCCACCTAAAAAGAAAATTTTGTTCATGCTGTGTGACTGCCAAAGACAGGATCATTCAATTTTTAAAACATTACCCTTAAATATATTGATTTTATTTCAAGTGGAGATTGGTATGCTGGCTTAATGGTATGCTGGCGTAATGCCATCGGAGAGGTTGCAACAACCTCAAAGCAAAGCATCTCAAAAAACTTAGAAAAAATTTTTATTGCCCTATGCCAGCGCTTTTCCCACTTTTTATGTTACGGCACACTAATACATTCTCAATTTGGCTGCAGCACACATACTTCCTAAGTTAAGATGAAAAGTAAAACCCAAAGCAATGCATCGCGGACCAAAAAGATTTGCAGCATAAGGTTTGGTCAAAACATAAAACTTTCGCAGCACACTTCAGCCTCTTCAGCGGCACACCAGTGCGCCGCAGCACACAGTTTGGGAAACACTGCCCTAGGCTATAACCTTGAAAACCTGTATGGAAAATCCAGACCTGTTGCTAACCCTACATGGTACTTGCATTTCCTGCAATTGTTCGACTACACATATTTGACTGATATTTCATGTTGTGACTGATACTAACAGCTGACATTTTTAATTTTACTTTACTTGAGAGTGTTGCCTTGGAGTTTCTTTCAAAAATATTTAAATAACAACGTATTGCTAAATCACCAAATAAACAATTAATAAAATTTGCATCAATGAATACATAGTCTGCTTGTCACAAAAAGTGATAAAAGTTTTTTCAAGCAATCCATGCCAACAGAATGTCAGACTTTCCATGTTTTGTAAATTGCTTGCTGGGCCATGAATGTTTATTTGCTAATATTTAGTCACATATCAAGTAATTAGTTTAATTAACTGACACTTTTCTATGAACTGAAGGTTGGGTTAATTACCTACATTTCAGTAGACATCCATTTGTTTGTAGTCTGTTTGTGCAGCTGTGAAAAAAGATCATGGAATGATATGAAAAGTAGGCTGGACTTTTGTTTTAGTCAGGGATTGGTGAAATACAGTTTGCAGGCTAGTTTCTAACAATGGCTGGCCAACTAGATCTAGATCAAGGCTTCTCAAAATTTTTTGCTTTGCGACCCCATTTTGAAAAAGGGCTTTTCTATGTGACCCCCATTAACACTTTAAGAGCCAGGGTACGATTAATTCGTTCTTTGAAATCGGCCTAAAACCAGTAGTTGTCAGTTGCCTTACCAACGCCCTAGCTCCTCTGCCCATTGCGCCAGAGAGCTGTTCAAGGGCTCAAACGGATCGGATAGTCTTTTAGTCTGCGCTCGAAAAAATTTTTTTGGTTGGGGGTTGCGGATTTTTTTGTAAGTGACGTCATAAGTGAAGTAGTTTTTGGGTCATTTTGGCTCATGTTGCCTGGCATACGGCCCAAACCGCTAGACCAAAGTATTTCACTGAAGTTTTCATTGGAAACTAGGCTCAAGTCCGAGTCTTTTGAGCCTTTGATCGACTTTNTAGCATTTCTGGTTCAAAAGTTATGATCTTAAATATACAAATTAATAATTATCTAATTAACTAATTAGTCAAAAANTTTTATTAACTTAGATCATAACTTTTGAACCCGAAACCCCAGCAAGTCATCCAAAGTATCAAAAGACTCGGATTGTAGCATAGTTTCCAATAAAAACTTCAGCGAAATACTACCATCTAACGGTTAGCGCCCAGGGCCAGGTGAAGTTGGCCAAAAACTCCTCCTTATGACATCACTCACAAAAAAACTGCAACCCCCAACCAAAAAATTTTTTTTGAGTGCAAACTGTAAGACTTACTGCGTCTTTTGACACTTCGACCAGGTCCGTAACCTGTACAGGAGCGGAGATATTCCCCGCGCAAAGCCATGTGCGATCCAGCTGTTTTTTTGCAAACCGCTTGAATTAATCCAGACGTCAAAGTGTTAATGGCTATATTTGAGCCCTAGATGTTAATGATATGTGTAAAAGTCCCATTACAAATCTCACAAGGCATTTTTTTGTCTATGGCAAAATCATACAAATGCACACAATTCATGAAAGTAACAAAGGGTAATAAAACTACCATGTAATGGAAACAGTAAGGCGAAAAAAATGAGAAAGAAACGATTCAGCTTATAGAAGTTATCAAGCAAAACTAATGGGATGGATGCACTTGATTTTTTCATAGATTGATACAAGAAAACGCAGGACGAAGGACATTCTCAACATTTTTTTAAAAAGGATTGGTTTTTGGACTTCATGATTATCAATTTTCAGAATGCTGTTTTACACATATGTTGTGCAAAAGGCTAAGAGTGTATGAATGGCAAGATTAGAAATGACTATATAGGCATTCATTTCTTGTTCTTATCCAAAGATGACATCAACTCTGTTTTTAAAATTCCAGTTGCAAACTTGTCATCTAATAATTTGGCCAACTCATCCTGGGTATGGCAGGCATGTGGCCTCCTGAAATTTCAATTGTGTATAGTTTGTGGATCCAACTTTTCCTAAATCAAAGTCCAAAGTACTTCTGAAACTGTGTATGAATTTTTCAACTTAGTGTAAAACTGCTCAGAGGCTAACTCCTAAAAAACTAGACATAGAGTTCTAAATACAAGGATGCCTTCGTTTCAGAATGAATGCAATAAGGTCAATATTGGTCGGTGCATTAAAATAATCATGATGTAACAATGCAGAACTTGTTGTGCTTGGTTGATCATTATCATTTGATAGTTCAGGCAGACATTCTAGTAAACAACTGACAGCATGAAGCATGCTGTTGCCCCTGAAAATACAGTAGAAATAGACTCACTCCAAGCCTACTTTAAATTTTCTTGTAAGGTTTGCAAAAACTTTATCTGATTTGTCAAGTCAATTTGGTTCACGATCCCAAAATTACATTTCTCGACCCTAAATGGGATTGCGACCCATAGTTTGAGAAGCCCTGATCTAGATCACCATTCACTAAGAAAAATCCTCCGTCCTGTAACATCTCAATAATTTGTAGTGTGGTAATTAATTTATATATTTAGACCAGCTATGTCAAACCTGCGGCTCACAGGCCGCCGTTGCCTTGTCAAAGGTTTTGTGCGGCCTAGTAAGCTTTTTGTGAAATTTGTGTATGTACGACACAATGGCAACCTGTCTTTATTTTGATAACTTAAATAAGTGACATATGTGATGCAATGGTATTTAGTACCTTTTCATTATGTACTGCGTACTGGCAGATTTCCGTGTGTTCACAGACAACACCTCAGTGCAAAACTAAAGTTCTAGCTTTCTGATTTCTACTCAGGTGTTCCTCTGCATTCAACCGATTTCTGTCTACCCTTGTTGTTCCATTACCACTAAACTTGCCTATGGCATTACAGTTTGGGGTGATTAAAAGTATCATGTGGTCATTATGAATAATGATTGCAGTTAGTATTCCAAGGGTTTCAGTAGCTTTGAAGCAACCCAATATGTGACCATCATACAAGATATTGACATAGTTTTTGACCCAGTAAGGCATATTGCCTGGACATAGCTGATTTGGAGCAATGTGCATCAAGGCTGAAGATGTGTTGCTGATGCGAAAGCGATATTCTGGCAAAGCATTAATGCCATCAGATTCGGCTGTGTCACCCTTGTGGTGTTTTGATGCTAAAACCTGTGTGGTAGTGGTACATCCTATTTTTGCTTTCAAAACGTCTGCGCACCCAGTCATGTATTGTATATATATTGAATTTGATGAGCATATGAACATACTTGATCAAATTTCGTTTGAGAATTTATGTCTACAAAGTAGTACTTACAACTACAATACACAAAGTTTTGCAATCCTAATGTAAATAAATACAAAAACATGTGCAACTTAATGTGATGGTTGCAGCTCATTTTGATTGTAAGCCACTTGTGAAAAACGGACTTTTTAACTTTGTTTGACTTTACCTTTTCATACAATTATCAACATCTTTGTTTGTTTGATTGAAGTGTTTGTTTGATTTAATTTCAACAAGAGCAGAATATCCATGCCTGCAAAGGTATGTTATTGACATGTGAACAGGGATGGAAATCATGAGATAAGGTCATTTTTAGGTCGAGCTTGTCATTTGTGAAGGGTTGTTGCCGTGAGACAATGTAACTGATCTTGAAGAGCAAACACCTGTTCCACCCTGTCATGGTGGTACAGAGCACACCCTTGAAAATACTGATACAACCAGGAGTGCACTATGCAACCAGCCTTAACCAAGGGGCTCACGGCTCATGACTGTGGAGGCCCCCAGCTTGTGGAGGCCACTTTGCCCTCCCATAAATCTGGCAATGTTTTGGTGCCTAGTAGTGGGTGAAGAATCATGAATGTACGAGTGCGTAAGCAATATATTTTTTGCGATGCAGTTGAATCAAGATTTATGCACGCTGTGTGTTGGCCTGGTTAAAATCAGTAGAGACGTGTGATTTCGCCTGTTGCCGAAGCAGGTTGCACAGTAATTTAGCTATGATCAGATCCTACATTAAACCCCGAGTTGCGTAAAATTTCGTGTTATTTTTTTACTAAATATTTATCACCTACGGGTAGTCCTAAATGCATACGATGAAATTGTAACGGGATGATTCTCTATTTGAATAAGGACTGAGGATGCGTAATTTTACGTGAAATCAATTTCCTATTAAAAATGTGCTGATCGATTCCTTGCTTACACCCATCGTGGAAAGTACATACTTGAATAGAGATATGTGCAA
>JGI24159J19872_10001865_pt1 | contig 24130 bp, 16 predicted proteins | sample Ectturendosymbi4_FD_19872 | JGI IMG/M metagenome (IMG submission 19872)
TTGAATAAGCTTAATAGAGTACAGGGGTTTTGCACAAATATCTGCAGGGGTTTTGCACAAATATCTTTGTGCTGAGAAACAGGACACGGCATTCAAATAAAACTTGTCCTTTGGGATAACTTTGTGCAGAAGGGAAATACGGAGAAATTCACGACTTTGAACTATATTTGACAAGCGTTGATGTCAATGCTAAAGAGGTATTACTGAAAACACAACAAGTCGACATTTGTAGAAGTTATCTTACGACATTGATTAGCCTATATTATTGTTCTGAATATGAGGATCCTCGAAATGAAACCGTAGATTTGGCTGACAAAATGATTGTGATAACCTGGTCTGTTCATTGCAATTGTATGTTGCCGGTCCGCAAATTTTTTTGCGGGTTTTGCCGGTCCGCTGGTGTAAAAAGGTTGAGAACCACTGATCTAATACGTCGATGAAATGCTATAGTTTTGTATTCACAAAAATTCTAATGAAACTTTCCTCATTTCGTATAGGTAATAAGCAATACGACATCCTGCTTGAAATCAAGAACCATTTCAACGTGTTATATTTTCGGGGAGTTACGCGCTTGCCTTTACTGCAACTTTGACTTGGAAGCTATGTGGAAATATTTTTGTGTTCACTACACATGAAGAACATCATCCTGAAGATATTACCTCAAGCCTATTATTGGCAGGGGCAGCAATGAAATTGCACTTGAACGTGTTCATGACTATTTTGCTGGTATCAATTGAGTTTTTCCGCAATTAATCAAGCATGAGCCTCTGTCCAGTCCTGTGGTTGCTGCATTGAAATTAAAGCTGTATTTCGCTATCCTGGTGGTAATTTTTCTTATAAAAATTGTACAAATTATTTATTTGAAGGTTTACTGCTTTGGCAATATCAGATCACGTTTCACGAAGACCATGGTTTGTACAAAAATAACCTCATCGTCCACTCAAGTCACAGTTGAAAAGGTCAAAAATAATGGTTATCAAAAAAAACAGATCATGCTGCCTTCTGAACGAAAAAAGAATGTGGCTTTTATATGTTGCCATTACCATTGACGCCCATATGAGACAAGCCATAAACGCTTTTCACGAGATTATTTGGATTGCAAAAAATTATTTTCACCTGATGTCAAAACTGCAGCATCTGTTGAAGCTTGCGTTGGAATGAATTTCGAGGTGGTCGTACTTGTAATTGGNACAACAGGTTGTAGTTCTTCAAAGAAATAATGAGAACGTATGTANGTGTTAGTATACTGTGATTTCCAAGTAACACAAAGGCATTTGCGCTTTTTTTGATTAAATATATCAGGAGGATTCTTTGTGGTTAAGCACACGGCTCAAGAAAGTGTATCATGATTTACATTTTGACGCATGGATGAGACGTTTCAGATTGCTTTAGGCCATTAGGGTAACATTCTGAAATCACTAGTCTGAAAAAAGGAAAATTTGGGAAAACAGATCACATGTTCTCGATGTCTGCAGAATAATTTTGCTTGTGTTGATTCAGGTTTTGTTTGTATTCTCAACAACATCGTGAAATTAGACAATTGTCTACTTGCACATAGCATAAACATCTGTCAAAAAACATTCTCATCAATTGGCAGATAATATTCTTGTCAAAACAAATGTTTTTCATTGAGCCAAAACAGACATCAAATAACTCTGTGAAATGCGATTGTCCTATATGGGCTAAAGATGCTAATGATGTTCTTGTGAAGCGGATTTAGAAAATGCTAAGCCATCTTGCCTGACATCAGCAATTAGTTCAACTTTGTGACTTGCGAGTATGTAATTACTTGGAATTTTGACTTAAAAGCCATGAGAGGGTATTTTTGTGATCACAACACTAAATGCATATCACCTGAGGATAATACTCTGCACCTAATGTTTATCTGGTTGCATTGAATTTGTAATTGAGCCGAACCGAAATGATTTTGCAGGTATTAATTGGGTTTGTCCCACAATTAATCAAGCATGAGCCTTTGATCAACGAAGTTCTTGCTCCATTGGAATTAAGCTCTACTGTATTTCGTTACCCATTGGCATCGATTATTGTATCAAAATTTGCATGAAGTGTTTCTTTGAATGTTTCAGGTTTGGCAACTCGTGTATGGTCACGTTCCACGAAGACCATGATTTTGTACAAAAATGACCTCATCGTTAACGCAATTGGCAATTAAAAAGGGCAAAATTAATGGTTATCAAAACAAAACAGATTAAACTGCCTTCACAACGTAAGAAGAATTTGGCTTTTATATGCTGCCTTTTCCATTGACGCTCGTACAAAACAAGCAATGTACGCTTTTCGCGAGATTATTTGGCTTGCAAAATATTGTTTTCACCTGATGTCAAAACTGTAGCATCTGCTGAAGCTTGCGTTGAAATAAACTTCGTGGTGGTCGTACTTGTAATTGGGGCAACAGGTTGTAGTTCTGCGAAGAAATAATGCAAATGTGTACATGTGTTATTCTACTGTGATGTCCAGGTAACACAAAAGTATTTGAGCTTTGTGTGGGGTAAATATATTGCAAAGAAACTATCTGGGCACACGGCTCTAGCACGCGCATCAGGGTTTACACATTTTGACACATGGATGGGAAGCTGCAGATTGCTTTAGGCCATTAGGGTAATGTTTCTGTAATCGCTGGTTTGAATCAAGGAAAAATTTGGAAGTCAAAACTTGTGTCATCAGGATTCACATTTTGATTGTATTCTCAGTAATATCGTGAAATTTTGAGAAAATTTTATATTCGCGCATAACACAAGCATCTCTCAAAAGGAAATTTTCATCAAATGGTAGGTAATATACTTGCCAAAACAAACGTTTTTAATTAAACCGAAACAGGCATCAAATAAGACGATGGAACAGTATTGTCTTGTATACACAAAAAAATCTAATGCAATTTGCCTCAGAAGGAGATGTATAAAAAGCAATACAATATATTGTGAGATATCAGCGCCCAGTTCAACATTACGTATTTTTGGTGAAGTATGCGCTTGCCTTCTTTTGCAAATTTGACTTGAAGACCATGCGGAAACATTTTTGTTATCACCGCACTAAAGTATATCATCCTGATGATAATACGTTCTATGAATAACTTTTCGGGGTTGTACTGTAGTTGCAATTGAAGGTTTTTTTTATGATGATGTTTCTGGTATTAACTGAGTTTTTCCACAATTAATCAAGGATGAGCCTTTGTCCAATATTGCGGTTGCTGCGTTGAAAATTAAGGTATATTTCGCTGTCCTGGTTGTATTTTTTCTTATCAAAATTGTAAAAAATATTTATTTGAATGTTTGCGAGTTTGGCAGCATCAGGTCACGTTTCACGAAGACCATGACTTTGTACAAAAAACAACTTCATCGTTAACGCAATTGACATTTGAAAAGTGCAAAATTGATGGTTATCAAAACAAAGCAGATCAAACTGCTTTCACAACGTAAAAATAATTTGGCTTTTACTTGCTGCCTTTTCCACTGACGCCCGTACAAAGCAAGAAATGTATGCTTTTCGCGAGATTATTTGGATTGCAATAGATTGTTTTCACCTGATGTCAAAACTGTAGCATCGGTTGAAGCTTGCGTTGAAATGGATTTCGAGGTGGTCGCACTTGTAATTGGAGCAACAGGTTGTAGTTCTATGAAGAAATAATGCGAACGTGTGCATGTGTTATATACTGTGATGTACAAGTAACACAAAGGTTCTGTGCTTTGTTTGAGTAAATATATCAGGAGGATTCTTTGTGGTTAAGCACACGGATCGAGAATGTGCATCGTAGTTTGCATATAACGACGCATGGATGAAAAGTTTGAGATTGCTTTAAACCACTAGAACAATTCTTCTGAAATCGCTGGCTCGATGGAAGAAAAAGTTTAGAAATCAGAATATTTGAGTTGAAATTTGAGTTCGAGATTCATGGTTCGTTAGTATTCTCAATAACATCGTATAACTTTTTGAAAATTTTCCGTTCGTGCATATCACAAGCCTTTGCCAAAAGAACATTCTCATCAAAATGCAGAGACTGTAATGTGCTTGCCCCATATAAACTTTTTTTTATAAATCCATAACAGGCGTCAAATACTGTAAGTTGATAAAGCGCTATTGTCCTATATTTGCAAACAATTTCATATGAACTTTGCTTCAGAAGCAAATATATAAAAAGCAATACGACATCTTGTTTGACATAAGCGACCATTTCAACGTGACATGTATTTGGGGAATTATGCGCTTTCCTCTTTCTGCAACTGTGACTTGAAAACTATGTGAAAATAATTTTGTAATCATTATATACGAATTATAACGTCCTGAAGACATTGCTTGTATCTATCCACCATTTGTCTGGGTTTCACTGAAGTTGCAATTGAAGGGTTTTATGAATGACTTTGCTGGTATCAATTGAATTCATTCCACAATTAATCATGCATGCGCCATTGTGGAATACCGTTGTACTACATTATATTCCGCTCTCCGCTTTGCATCCGATATTATCCAAATTTGTATGAAGTATTTCCTTGAACGTTTGCAGATTTGGCAATATCATTCACGTTTCTCGAAGACCATGTACAAATATTTTTGTACAAAAATAACCTCATCGTTGACGCAATTGACAGTTGAAAAGCGTAAAAGTAATGGTTATAAAATCAAAACAGATCAAACTGCATCCACAAGGAAGCAAGGATAAGGCTTTTTTATGTTGCCGTTTCCATTGATGCCCGTTCAAAAGAAGCAATGTACGCTTTTCGCGAGATTATTTGGATTTCAAAAAATCGTTTTGTCCTGATGTCAAAACTGTAGCATCTGTTGAAGCTTGCGTTGAAATAAACTTCGGGGTGGTCGTGTCTGTAACTGGGGCAATAGGTTCTTGTTCTGTGAGAAAATTACTCCGTGATCAAAATATATATGACATATTCTAGATGTCTGCCCGCGCAAGGAAACATTTGGAAATCAAAATGCAGGACATCTGCTAGATATCTTCGGAATAATTTTTGCTTGTTTTTGATTGTTTTTGCTGTTGATAACCTAAGGCCATTGTTACTATTTGTTTACGTCTTTAAATTTTTAATTCTATAACAAAAAAAATCATAAGCGGTGAGCCAGTTTCTTTTCTCTTGCAAGTGAACTACATTTTTGGCTGTATCGCAGTTGGGTCGAAGGCTTATAGCACAAGGTGACTATGCTGTGAGCGGAAGCTTCAAAAATTTGACTTTTTCACTACGTGTGAATAGCACTCTTGATTAGATGTGTTTGTTATACCTAACTACTGCATTGTTGCAACTGCATTGCATTTATTCTTTTTTCAAGATCAAAAAACGCAAAACATAATGCACTTTTTAATCACAACCAGACAAAACGTCTTTTAATTGACTTGCAAGGTAAGGCTTATATTGAACAGTTAATTTTCTACCATCATTTGATTCAACCATTGTCGAAGACAAGCATTCATAATTTGACATGCTTGAATGCAATTATTTCTATCAATTTTTCCTTACCTGGAACAACGCATTCGTAAGTCAAGGAAATGTATTTTACCGCCAGGAAACACGGATCACCAAAAACATCGTTTGACGCGGTAAGTTTGCATGAGTTCTTTCTATTGCAAGCGCTTTGTATTATGGCTTGAGATCCGGAAGCACGACAGTCAAACAGAACACTCGGAAAACATCTGTGTAGTGTAAAAACCATTGCTTTTGAAGAATTTTGGATTTATTTTTCAAATGCTGCAGAAATCCATTATCTAAAGTCTCTTTTACATAGCTATGAAACATTTTGGCTTGATGAATGCAAAACGATTTAATTATTGCTCGATATCTCGCAATTTTTTGCTGAAGACGTGCAAAAAGAATAATCAAAAATAGTATTTCAATTTCAATACATCTTTCACAATTACTTCGTTTCGTTAATAAAAAGTAGATGGTATGTTCGTCTCTTTGAATTAGTGAAATAAAACGTTCGCGTTTTATACAGGCCTACGTATCTTTGCGTGCTTGGTATTTGCGGGACTGCTAGCAGGCTAAGTGCAATTACGGATATGGCATCTATTTGATACTGACTGTAATCTTTTTTGAAATTGCGTACATGTACGTACAAAAATTATGAGGAGAATAACCGGATTTAACAAAGGAATCTGTTGCTTGGTCTTGAATAACAAGGTGATTTATTAAACTGGCATTAACAGGGTAAACTATCAAAAACTGGTTGGTATCAAGCCTGTTTTTTTCGGAAAAAGCACCTCAAATACATGCTTCATTACAAAACCAGAATGAACTCCATAGCTTACGTCGTCATTGAATCTCTACCGTAAAAGGCTGTCTTCACTCGAATCACGAAACCAGATGAACAAGATACAACACCAGTGCGATGTTCGCATATTGTTGTTGTTTTCTCCTGAGCATTTGCTGACGCACATGAAAGAATAATGCATAGTTGATATCAGACATCATCAGCTAATGGTTCAACTTGAATTAAATTTGTGACTCGCTTCTTAATATTTTAATTGTTAACTCTGATAATTTTTATTCTGCATTTGAAATACAGAAGATAAATGAGTCAGATAGTGAAACTCGACTAGCACAATGATATGCGTTTCGGACAAAGACTAAATTAAAAAACGGGACTAGACAATTATTTTTACAATTTTACCAAAAATAATTCCGACTCAAACTAATTTTTCATGACGTCAACTTCTCGGGGTATTACACTATTTAAAACAAATATTTTGCTGTTTGTGTGACCGCAGGAAGAAAACTAATGAAAACCTTTCCAACTTGCACACCCTCGAAGGAGCGTGCAAGTAGGAAAGGTCTTGGATAACACTTTGGGGCAATGCGACGGCACGAGGTGGTCCCAGTGACGTTACTGAGAGATGCGAAAAAATATCAAATGCTAATTCACCTGTTTTTTAAGAAAGAATTCAGAAATGCACAAATGCGCATCTTATGATGTCTTGATTGACTCCCTATGGCGATCGGTCGCCGAGTTATAACGGAAAATTGCCTCAAGAGGCACCTATGCGGTTCTAGCGGTCCTCAAAGTACATGAGTGCTAATATTCATGAAATTTAGGGGAATGGCAGGTGTTGCAATTGTGCATATCGCAAAATCAAGAAATATTTTCAGCGTGCATTATTTTGAGAAGAAATGCTTTCTTATCACCGTACAGTAGTAAGAAGCTGCTAAGCTTTAAAAATTTTATTCTAATGCGCAATGAACAAGATTTCTTGATGCTACAGCTGCTTCATAGACGTACGGAAAAGCATTTTACGAGTTTGAAGATTGGTAGCCATTTGCTCTGAAAAAAATGCTCCTGGTCTGATTTGTAGCTTTGACGCCAATTGTGACTTACGTTTTCCATGCAAAGTGGATCATTACTTTCGCAATTTTTAATACTTTTCAACGTTTTTCCGCAAAAACAAAGTAAAACATTTGAAATGTCATATGTTTTTCTTTGTGTGGAATATTTCACCGTCAAAATGTTTTCTTTTTTTTTTCCAAATCTGACGTTAAGTTGCACAAATGTTGCTACTTTACCTGCCCCGTGGTACCATATATTTGCTTGATTTGCAGATTCACGAACATCGCCACAATTCGGCTGGCGTTTAGATATTTGCAGCTCTACGAGTATGGCTGCCCTCCCAATACTTTACTACAAAATTTTACGCTGCTCTGAGCCCCCTGAAAATGTCGATTAATTCAAACTTTGATACTTCTCAACAAGAGTGCACGCACGTTGCATGATCTTTTGATTATAAAAAATTGACACAACACCAAAATTCTCCCATTTATAGGCCTACAGTTTAGGCAAGGACTGCTACAAAGGTCAGATTTTTGTTGGGGTTCTTATGGGAGATGCTAACACGCAACAGAAAGAACGCCAAGTGCGTTAGTGCAAGGAGCAAGCAACAATAAGATTCCTTTCTCGACCAGGTCTGTCTATTTCTGCTATGCGCAGCCGCACCTGCCCTTTTGAAGCACTTCCAGATTGCGCGCTCTATGCATGTGACGCGATGCACCGTGACAAGATATTTCCTGTTGAACGGTCTGTCAACAAAGTATATGCCCTAAATTTTCCAACGCTGCAGGAATCAGTGCTTACTACCGACTTTAGTGATTTGCTGACATTTAGCAGAAGAATAGTTTTTACTCAAATGCCAAGGCAGTATTGTGGTCAAGCCATATTCACCACTTTATTATAGTCAAGAAGACCAACGAAAAACTTCTCCATCCAGTTTCCATTCGAAGACAAGTAAAATGTTCTGAATCAAGCCTAGTTTTCGAAATTTCCTCCAAAAGATTTCAAGTAGAGAAACAATGTCTTTCAGTTACTGTCATTCAATTATCTTTCAGTCACGTGCAGTCATACCACACTCTGAATTTGTTCACAACTTCTCTAGATAGAATTTAAAAAATCCTAACACTAACGGAATTAATCATGTCAACATAAAATTTTGTTAATCTAGTTGATCAGAAAATCTAACTGAGAAAATAAATCCTAATCAAGTCACTTCGCACAAAATATGTCTCTGGTGGAGTTACAAAGGCATTTTCATAAAATATGATCCGAGATGTGGTGTTCATCATTTTCGTAGCCACGTAGTCTAATTCGACTTGTTTCATTGAATCGAATCATGCAACTACCCGTATCAAAATCTTATTCGTCGTTTAAGCCAGTTCTTTCAATCCACTGCTTGGCCGCATTATATCTCGGGGCACGCGTTGAGCAGCCATTCGAATGTCTCATCGTCCAAAACCGTCAGGCCGTGCAGTCCATGAGGAGCTCGATGGATTGGACTTTGGAGGACAACATGGTCGACGGTTTGTTCTTCTGTGCCACACTCACAGGCTGCAGAGTAAGCCATACCCAATTTGTGCAAGCAGGAGTGGAAACGTCCGACACTGGTACGGAGGCAGTAAGTCAGACCCAGGCTGTTCCTGGGAGAATCATTCCCGAAGGGTGGGTGCCGGTGTCGGAAGTGAATATACAGAGTCTTGTAAAATTGTTCAACCACTTCGCATTGCATTGGTGATTCCCCCGTGTGGCGCACGCATGTTGTTGTTGTCAGATTCAGAGCCGGATTAACAATAGTAGCAAATGTAGCAATTGCTACGGGACCTGCGCTTTTGGGGGCCCCGTGGCCTTCTGCAATAAATATTATTACATTAAACAGATTTCTTTCAGTCTGGGAAGTCAGTATTTTGCTAAATTTTCCGCAAGTAGTAAGCGAAGATTTTCAATTGAGCGCTCTTTGTATCCAGAATTTATTGTTTGATTTTCTGTGCACAGTCACGTAACAAAAGACATGGGATTGCGGTCAGCAGTGTTGCCATTTTAGCTGAAATGCTGCTAAGTCTAGCAGGATTTTCTCACTGTTTGCTGTATAATTTTCAATCTAGCATTCACTTGATTTTCTAACAGTATTTTACCAACCATTTGGCAGGTTTGGCAAGTTAATTCCTGATCAGAAATATGTTTCAACACTTTTTCAAGATGAAAACTTTTACACTTTCATCAATTCGGCGCTCCCCGCAGTCATTCGGCGCTCCAATAGTAATTCGTCTCCCGGGGAACTGTGCCACCCATGCCCCCTCGTTACGCCCCTGGGCACTGGGCCACGTTCTGAATCTTGCAACCATATATGTCAAAACTTTTGGCAGCNTTGGTTTACTAGGANGTTTTTTTTGCGAGACATTACTACTTACGAGCGTAACTGAACCACTTGGAAATATCACATGTGTCATGGGATAAAAACATATTCTACCAATGTTGTCTTTTAACATAACGCGGTCACTAAGCACACAAGCAAATCATTTAGGCTTCACCAAGCCATCTAATACCTTGTTACTACGATACAATACAATTATACGCTTGAAGCAGCTTCGTTGCATCACAATAAAAATTCCTAATCATTGCACTTGCAGGCAGCTGATTGTGCATTGTCCTGGCGTTACCTAATTAAGAACGTCACATAAAGAAACTCACAAGTACTTTCTTCAATACAGTGATTTTGCTTCTGAAACACCTCAGGTTCGAACATTGGGGCGCGAAACTTGCTTCTTGTCCCGAGTGCCATTTAACCTCATTATGCCCCTGTCAGTGCCTATCCTGCTGATTCAAGAAAAGCCTTTTGCGAAGTTTGCAATAATGCAATCATAGCGAAACATTGTGAGCTTGAAAAGCATAACAGGTAGCACTCAGATAAGATTAAAGAACTTTTTGCATGCTCCCTAATGTAGCACAAAGTTTTGAGAAACAAAGACCAGACTTAGAAAGTTGTAGGTCTAAAGCTATGCTCAGATTGTATATCAATGAGCAATGTTTCTACTGTATGAAAACATGCAACCAGTTGAAAGAGATTGTTCAAGAACTGTGTATCATACAAAATACGAGGTAAGCTGCAATTAAGCTGCTCAAACTGTTGAATGAAAATAAATTGTGGGCCGAAAAGTGTGGTGGCCAAGACCGGCATTTTCAGCCCATGCTCATTGGGAGCGAGCGCAAGACGAAAAATTAATATAGGTATCTTTTAATCATCTTTAAAGTAGCAGATTTTTTAACAGAATTTGACTGCTTTTAGCAAATTTTTGCTGAAAATTTGTGACAAAACTTTGAGTGGAATCTAGCAGATTTTCGTGACACCGTTTTGCAGATTTAGGTCACAACCATCTGGCAACACTGGCGGTCAGCACGATACACTCAGACTGGCATATCACGATGCGAACTGGAGAGAGCAGGCAGAGAGTGAAGCTAGTAGCACGGATGCCTTGCCCACACACGTATTGATTTAGCAGGTGTTGAGGTGTTTTTTTAACCTAGGGCCCCGCGCTCTGAAAATGCTACAGGCCCCGCGCTACCTTAATCCGGCACTGGTCAGATGACTGATGAGTTGTTGTGCGGCGGTACAAATGGGTGTCTCGATTTGAGGCGCCGTGCGTTCGCACTCGGTGGACAGGTGAGCGCTTAGTGGACAGGTGTCCAAGCTTCATGGCACGGCGTGCAAGAGAAAGTGTAATAGCTCCATTGCGACGAAGCTCAGGAGGTTGGATGCCTGCGAGAATAGGAAGGTTGTTCGCTGTGGCGTAGGACGCAGGCACCCAGTGACAATTCGCAATGGTGTCGTTGATGGCAGGATCAATGAGTCGCAATACTCTTCTGTTGATTACTGGAGCACACTACTCTGCTGTTGAATGCACCAGGGCAAGGAGGGCTATTCGCCGTGTTGTTGCTCCAGCTCCCCAACCGGAGCCAGCGAGCCGTCTCAAGAGTGTAATGCGTGATGTCAACTTTTTGCGAAGTGACTCGAGGTGTCGGGGATGCGTGAGCGACCTATCCAAAGTTACCCCGACGTATCGGGTTTTGGAGCAAAAGCGCAGGATTTTGTTGTCGTGGGTTGACATTTAGCTCGCGTTTGGCTTCCTTGTTGTTCAATTGGAAGGCTGCCGACACCGCTTTAGTGTTGAGCTTTAGCTTCCAAATCTGGAGGTTTTCATCTACGGTTGCCATGTCCTCGATCAGCACCCCTTCCGCTGATTACCAGTCTCTATCAGCATGCATGATTGCTAGGTCGTCAGCATGTGCATACTTTCTAGTGATGGTGGTTGGCAGGTCAGAGATGTAGATTTTGAAGAGAAGGGGTTCCATGACGAATCCTTGTGGGACGCCGTTCTTGAGGCGTCGTAACCTGCTCCGTATGCCGTGCCCGGTGGTAAGGGTGAAGCTGCGATTGCCAACCATCTCCATGATCATGCAGACCATGTGTTTATCAGGCAGCAATCGCAGCAGGTTGCTGGTGAGGTGGCGATGCCATACAGTGTCGTAGGCTGCTGTGAGATCGAGAAAAACAGCTCCGGCCTTCTTCTTAGCCGAAAAGCTATTCTCGATATCCTGTGTCAGCAGAGTGACCTGATCTACGGTCAACTTCCCGTGTCGAAAGATCGCCTGCTCCTGCGGGTGCAATGGGTCGACGATTGGTTCGATACGGGCGTAGATAAGTCTCTATAGGTTATTCGAAGGGGACACACTGAAGACATATAACACGTTTACCCTACAGCTGAACTCCCTGAAATTTTCTAAAAATCGCACCGCGTTTTATTACTATTTCCTGATTTTTCGTTTGATGAATATTTCGCAAGGCGCTATATCACAATGAAGCAAATTGATGAAAGAAAAACCACCGAATGTAAACACTTGAAGCAACAAGGAAATTTCGCTGCAGTGATTTCCGGGTTTTCTATCATGACTTTTGATACTTTTTTTCATTGCAGGTGCGCATTGCTTATCAATGTATGTAATTGATTTGGGCATACATTTGACTGAGATATTACTGCACAAGTGAACAATAGAAGCTCGGTTCTTTACCTTTAGCAATTCCAAGTATATATCCAACTGTAGCTATAAGAACAGTCACAAGACTCAGCTTCACCAAAAGCATTTTCACATAGAGAAGATGTCTATTGAAGTTGCCAAACAAAAGATTTTAACAAATCCAAATAATCACAAACTAACAAATCGCTACATTTGCGTACGCTAGCAATATTCATGTAACAGGGCATTAAATGTCGTAGGACACTGAATAGGTGACATTGAAGATTTTTCTTTTTTGTAAGATTTATTTAATTTACTCGATGTAGATTGTTCGTTTCAACTTTCAGAAATTAAGTGTCAGATTCTGTACATGTGCAAAATTTTAACTTCAAAAAACGTCTGTATGTTCCAATTCTTTCAACGTGGATTATGTTAACATATAACTTCGAGTTGATCTTTTGCTATTTTTGGTGATCGAATTGCTTGAAAAAGGCCATCATACATTCGTTTAAATTAAAATTTTACAAATTTTATTCACAATGTCGGTACACTTACCGATTAATTACGAGCATAACATTTCCGTATTTCACAAAGTAATGGGTTTTCATTAAGGCTGAAGCAGACGTTTTTGCATCTGCTTGGTGCCATTAATTCAATGAGATATCAGCAAAAATATAAGCATGGGAGTCTTTCTTCTTCCACATTGTTTGAAACGCGGAGGATTTTTCTATGACTATACAAGTATTTTTTTGAAACTTGGTGCTCTTTGCGCTAAAAATTCAATTTTATTTGAAATTTGTTTCAAAATGATGAAAACAACCGTCTTCAACACTGATGGGATTTGTAAATAAAGCATTTGCTGGAAATTTAACCAAGAACAATTTTAAACTACACGAAGTCTCCTCAACAAACTAGTGAGCGTTCTTGCTATATTAGCAAACTTTCTGTGTTGATAAACTTCTCATAAAATGTGAAAGACTTCCTGAAACTTCATTTTTACTTTTCTAACATACAGCGATTGCCTGTAGGTAGTTTGTGCAATAATAACAAATTTGAAGTTGTTTACGTGTTTCTTGCAAACCATTCTTGTTGGCTGAGTCATATGAAACAATAAACCATTGACATTGACATTGACATTCTTGAAATGACTCCTGTAAAAGCTTGCATGACCTAATGAATGTTGTAAAGTTATTAATGCATTCAATGTTTAAATATACTCGTTGCTTCAATGTTCTGTGTATAATATTTTCAAAAGAAATAGAATGAACATCCCATGACTTGGAAATATGGGCTGCTTTTCCCCATTTTCTTAACCCTGACCTTATTAACGTTTAGCAGTAGTTTACAGCCGACAAGAAAACTCCGTATCGAAATAAGATGCAGCATACGTACAAGCAAAAATTAATCTCGGTTGTAGTATGCAGTTAATAAACCGACAAGATGGCATTACATATGATTACTATTTCAGATATTTTCCTAGATTATATTCAGATAAACACCAACAGTATATTGCAACCGAAACTCTTGCGTACATAACTGAAAATTAAAAAAAAATACACAAGCATCGTGCGACCATAAAAATCAACACAAATTGTTCGACCTAAGAAAATTAATGGGAACCTTTTCATGCAGACCTGCTTCGAATCGGAACTTTTAAAGCGCATAACTGAATGATTGGTTTGAGGTCTTTTGGGGTAACGTTGCTCTTCAAAGTGTTAATAGATGCGGGTAACCGCCACTATTGTAGAATTCGCTCAGCATTAAATCACACGCGAAACCGACTCACACCACATAATACTGTGAAAAAGTAGCTTATAGATTTGCCACAACTACTATTCAATGTATGGTATCGAAACCTACATCCCTGGTTGACGAAGAGATGCAAAAAAACTTCAAACTTTACTAAAACTCGCAGGGTTGCTTAATTGAAAACCATTGTTAGAATTTCTCAGTTTTTCTTCAGTTAATTACTCGTCACATTTCTACTGTAACGCGTAAGATGACTCCTGATGCCTCAAAATATTTATTAAAGTTACTGAGCTACAGTATTTGTACACACTTTTCTACAATTATAGAACTTTTATCTTTATATTCGAGCATCATTAGAAGTAAATTAAATGTGCTACATTTAACCGTTAAAAATCACTCCAATAACAAAAATAGCGTTGACTTCAGGAACTTAGCGTTAAAAACAGTAACTCTAATGACCTTCTATTAGTTTGAAAGTTTGATTCTTTTTTTCAACTTGCAAAAATTTTCCGAATAAAACCGATTTTGAGCAATCAGAAGCTGCAGTTTTAAAAATAACAAAATTTTATAAGCCAAAAAATTAATCTCTTTTATGGTTAAGTTCGTCCTTTCCCAGTTTCCCTGGCTTCACATAACTCGACAAAATGACTATGCAATATTTTACGCGACTTTTATACATCATGTACTTTGCCACCAACTGACTTCTCTGTTTTGATCGTATCAGTCTCTCAAACAAGATGAATGAGCAAAGGAACAAAACGTCTGTGCCTTGTCGTCGCTGTCAGATGTCGTGCTGTGTTATGCATTTTCCTGCAAACTGCAAATGCCTGCTGAAACGTAAGCAATGTTTGCCCTCAAACAAATTACTAATTTACGCTTAACAGCATTTATAAAAATTGCCTTTGGTGATGAAAATCGCACTGGACAAGCAACCAGGTGTTAGGTAACATATTTAATAAAAATGGACATTGGAAAGGTTTACGAATAAATACCTTTAAAGTAGAAGATAGCGGTCCTTTTGCCTCTTTTCCTGTTTTGGTTTATTTTTCCTAGGAGATCATACGTTAACTACGCACACCATCTGCTCTGGGACTGCAAGGCCCAAAAATTTGCAAAAAAAATGAATTTGTATAATATGAAGGTTTCTATGCACCTTTGAGAAGGAGAACTGAGAGCATTCGCTAGATAGGCAAAATCACGCACTATGTATAACCCAAGATAGTTGTTGTATTTCCTAAAAAGAATCCTATCGACAGGTGCGCATAATATAAACCAAAAGCTAAACAGTGTCCGGTCAAACATGTAGCGTTTGTTATGAATTATTTCGGATGAAACATGGAAGCCAATAGTTATCTGCACTCGCATATTATACGACATCCACCAATGTTGCTGTTTTGTTTTTCACGAAAGGCAAGTTTTGAACAACTCATTAAACTATTTTCTCAGCCAAAGGAGATGGAAAGAATATGAGCTATTGTCGTCTCAAATTTGGCAACCAAGCGATTTAAAGTTCAGCAGTTTTGTTCTTGTCCTCTGCAGCCACAGCTTAGCTTGCAACAGATCCTGCGATTGGAGTCGTGCTTTCAACCTTATTAATGAGAACAGGAATTCGTTGCACGTAATTTGTCTTATGAGTAATCGCTTAGCAAGATCGCAAAACTTGCTGCTGCTATCTATCACGAGCAGGAACAGGTAGCTGGCCTTGTGTTGTTGTTCAGCTTTGATTTCACTCGCAAGAAAATTTGAAAGCATAAACAAACAAGTTGTTTGTTTTGTTGTTAGTATGTTTTCGATAAAACCATGCTAAGTTGTTTCAAACTGCACCATTCAAAGTTAAGTATGCCTGTAGAAAAACGGAAACTACACACGTGGCATGTGTTTCACAGCGATATACCTTATTAGCAACTTTGCTGTAGCAGAACGCAACTAAAGAATATTTAATATTATAAAAATAATTTTTTTACCTTTGTATTTGCATCAATTCTGTGTTATGTTCTCAAAAAGCTTATTAACTACGCTATTTTTACAACTTTTCAGCTTTCCTGTCGTTCATGAAAGCGACTCTGTTTCAGATTCACCAAAACAAACCAAACATGAACAAATGTCACTCCAAAAAACAGAAAACGACAGATTAACTGTTTTTCATTTTTTTCTTTCACAGAAAGTACTTCCTGCTGCGTTTATTTGCATTCAGTGCCGATTTTGTAACTTTTACTTTCAAAGGAAAGCAGTGGATTACCTATGGACGATTACAGTAAAACCATTTCTTTTATTTCTTATGAAAGTCAAAGTTTTATCACCTCAACAAAAGAATATGAAGGGTTTTACAAACATTTAATTTAATCACCAGACGCTTGAATATTTCCATACTGTAATTATGCAAAAAAAACGCAGAGAAGACGCTGAAAAGTGAACATTACACGTTACAACTTTGATTGTATAAACTACCTCGCAATAGCAAGGTGCTTTCAACGGCGTAGATGGCGCAAAATAATAGTGTTGGTCGTGTTTCATTTTTAGTTACTATGTGTCATTTTACCAACTTTTACACAACTTTGTAAAGGATGGCCATGTTAATAACATCGATTTGCAGTGGTTTTGAACAAACAACCAAGAAATACTTTTCTCAAACTACTCGAAAGATGCATATACTCTTTTGTAAGTGTATGTATGTAGACAAATAATTAAAAAAATGACACATTTTAAATTATCTAGATATCAATTGTTGCCATATGTTGAAAGTAATTATATGTGATAACCTGACAACAGAAAATGTTTTTACAACACTGTTCAGTTTCTTCCAAAAAGCAACTTGTGACATCTGAAACACCAAAGAAAATCAGAATTGCTGCTGCTGTGTACGCATTTTCTTCTCTCTTACAAAAACTAATCTTTAAATAATTGTTGATTCGCATGCTAATCTCTGCTCAGTTACAAACAAAGCACGTCGCTTCAAGGAATCCTTTCAGGGTTATTAACTCTGGGATTACCGTGACTCCTTACTAATTAAAATGCCCAACGGTACTTATTTGACTACTTTCGTTATTGTGAAACAACACAAACCTTAAGCGGAACTTGCACAGCTCTAGTACGTGTCTGCAAAAAGTGCGCTGTATAGTCAAGTTGAGCTTCATGAACGTTTTCAGTTGTAATGTTCCAGCAATGAAATACCTGTACGTGTGATTTTGAGCGTGGGGAATTTGCCTAAAATAAAATTTTAAGGGATTTGTAGTCGGTGCAAAAAATCTCATTTCACAGTTCTGCAAGGATCCCAAGCATGTAAACGAATGTCCAATACGAACATGTTGACAGTCAATTTTCGTTTCGGTAAAAACCCACAAGCTACGTACAAGCGAAAGAGCATTAAAGATTTCTTACACTGATCGCATACTCCAGCAGAGCGGTTTCTTTTGCACAAAATCTTCATTTGGCAAATTTTTGGTTCTTGATTTTCGTTGCTGATGGTAAATGATGCTCGGCCTGGAAGGTGATTTCGCTTCTGCGCTTATGGCTCAACAAACTACTTCACCTACGTGCGGCCAAAGTCTCTGTGAGAAACGTAATTATCATTGACGATCTCTTTGTAGAGAACGCAGACATGGACAGCTGCCAAATCCAGTGTGTTTTGAAAACTATGCAGCCTATTGGCCACCTTCGTGTGCCGGTTCTGGAAGTTTATATGGCAGCCATTTCGGCAAGTATGTCGACTCCGTATTTCATTTCATTTTATGAGGGAACAGTTTCAGATGTTTTCTTTACATTATCAGCTTCTGTAACGTCTTTGCGCGTTATGCTAGCAGCACACCTTTATTCATCTTCCCTGGTACACAGTTTTGGTGGTATGGCCAGATTGCAAGAATGAAGTTCTTCTTTTGCAAGAAATGAAGTTCTTCTTTGCATGAATGAAGTTCTTCTTTCATCTTTCTCAAAGACAATGGCACTTATCTCCTGATTTCATCGCTTATGCCAGTTCTTGTAATCCACTGCTACGCCGTACTTGATCTTGGGTCAGGTGTTAAGCAGCCAATCGATGCTCTCGTACAGTGTTGCCAACTGGTGTATATATATTACAAAACTTGCATAATTTAAATATTTTCGAAGTGCTTGGTATAAACATTTTTGATTTGGTATATATGAAAAATATGGTACATATTTGGTATATTTTTGTCAGAGGGCTTAGTTGAGATTTTAAACCAATTTATTTGGTTGATTACAGAGCGGAAATATAGAAACCGATAGTGGTGTTGTGGCTATATAAAAAACGTTTAGTGATTTTGCTTAACATTGGAGTAAGCATGCACTTTGGGTAAACGGAAAGCGAGATTGGAAGACCTGAGAAGTTCTGAAAAAACTGAACTTAGCTCCAGGTATGCGCTTTTTGTCAGACAATACATTCAAATGTGGGGAAGCTGCGTACGAGAGTGTCAGAAGATTTAGCAAAGAGTGACTGATGGAGCTTGCGTGGCTTGCAAAGCAATATTCTGCTGGTGCTGTGTATCCCTTCTGCTACCTGTGCAAAAAGAAAATTGCCAGCTACTATAGAGGATAATAACATGCTAGACCACAAAAGAAATGAAAATGTACTGTGTTGGAGGGATCAATTTTCCAATGGTTAATAAATCTGACACTGCTAAAGTTAGGAAAGTAAAAATTGAGCGTGTAGCCTCTCTATGATCATCGCACCACTCAACAGCAACTGTTAATCATCTACGAGAAACAATAAAAAGACATTGAAAAATAAGCATAAGATTGTTAGTTTTTGTTACAGACATACATTTGGTATATATTTGGTATATTTTTAGACTAGAATTGGTATATTCGTTGTAAAAAGAGTTGGCAACACTGTTATCGTCATCCAGAACCGTCAGGCCATGAGCTCCTTAGGGAGGTCGATGGATTGGTCAGTGGAGGACAGCATAGTCATCTGCCTGTTCTTCTGCGACACACTCACGAGCCGCAGGATGGACCATTTGTGTAAGCAAGAGAGGAAATGTCCGACACCGGTGCGGAGGAGGTTTTGCCGAACACACGCTGTTTCTTGGCAGGGCCATTCCAGCAGAGTGGGTGCCGATGTCGGGGATGCAAATACGAAGTCGCCAAGTGTTCTCCAACCACTTAGCATTCTATCGGTGATCCACTCAGTGCGCCGCGCGTAAGTTGTTGCCATCAGTGATGAGTTGTGCGGTTGGTACAAATGGACGTCTCGATTTGGGATGCCGTGCATTTCCACGAGGAGGACAGGTGATCGCTGATTGGAGCAGATGTCCATTTTGTTTTTATTCCCAGAAGTCTAGTTTGCTTTTCATTTAGTCGATTGGCTAATTTCACGGAACTGAAGTAATTATTATCAGTTGTTATACTTATTCCGTTGTTTAAGATAAGGGCGCATGGGTTGCATCACAACACGATCAAAAAACTGTTCTTTTGCGGAGAGTGCTTCATCATTTCAAATAAAAGGAATTCCGTTTATCAAGTACTTGCTTTCGTTGACCACAACCAACCAATATTTTCGCCCAAATTTTGTCTGGCTTGTTGCCATAGATTGGGTGAAAGGGCCTATGGCTTTACCAGTGAAAAGGTGTTCGTCGGTTGTGATAAATGCTCCAGGTTGGCAACATGCATAGCAGTTATTTGCAAAGCGGTTCCAAACTTCCGCAAACAGAGCAATTCTACTTAAAAATGAAAGAACTGGAGAACTTCATAGGATTGGTATCTGGACATAGCACTCTTGCACGATGGCGCACTCCATTATTCAATTTAAATATCATGTAAAGGTAAATCCCTTTTGTCTGTAACGCCTCGTGCATACATAATGACGACGATGAAAGCTCCAACGTCTGATTTCGCAGCTGGCGACGGGCTTGTGTAACTGTGTATTTTGCAATATGTTTGAGAATAAAGCTATAACGAAAATATGCCATGCACTTGCAGGACCAGCAGCAAATACATTTCTCTTTGCGAAAGGTGAAGGCACAGAAACTTCGCTCAAAATGTTCTGTTGTGGACGTCTACCAGCTGTTCAAGTCACAGAGTTATTTGAAGCCACTTCGTTCCATCTGGAGCGGACAGTATTATACAGAATGAAGTTCACTTTGTCAAGTATCAGGTACCAACTCAATATTCTGATTTTCTTCGTTCTGATTTAGATTTATTGCCACATCAGTATCACCGATTTCCTGAGAAGCTTCGATTGTTTCAAGTTTATTTTGAATCTAAGGTCTTTCAGGAGGATGTTCAGGTAAGCAAGTGCAAGAATTGACGCTTCCTGGAAAATCCTCCTCCAGTTCATCTTGAAAAAGAATTGGAGTCTTACTCAGAAATACATAAGGCGTTAAATTCGGACCCCCCGTTCTCGCAATCAGATATGTCATCAGGAGTATTACATAAAAGCGGAATGGGTTCATCTGCTGCAAAGCGTCTTCATCTCGCCATAACTGTGTTGCTCTTTCTCCTATACTGGACCACTAGATTGCATGAAAAAAGCAATGGCCAGTACTTCGGACGGCAAACAGTAAGAAACGAGAAAACATCTAAAAAAAACTGAACTGGCGATAATGGCTACCAAGCCGAGATGAAAACGACACTTGCCACAATCTCCGAGTCTCATCTTTGCTAGGATTCTATGCAGTTGCTGCCCTTGTTTCAAGCTGCTTTGTGACTTTTGTTTGTGAAAATATCAATTTTGTAGTTTACTCTAGATCTAGCTACAAGCTTTTTTGCCAGCCATTTGAAAGCTCAGCGCAGTGAAGTAATACAAGAGATCTTGTTTCCATTACCTTCCAATCGGTTCGCTTCACTTCAAATGACATCTTAGTCATTTGCAACGTTGCAATGTACTTTCAAAGTGGTGCAATCTATCCGGTCATGAGATTACGCGCTTCCGCATAGTGCAGCGATTCTCAATATTTTGTAGTGATGTATTATTTGGACAATACATTTTCTATCAAGTATCACTTGAGTGGGGTAATTATCACAACAATAAGAAATATACCAGTAATTATGGTGTTTTTACGTTAAATTATTGATTATGCAGACACTTAAAAATATTCGTGTACCCCGTGGAGAACCTTTGCGTACCCCAAGGGGACGCGTACCCTTATTTGAGAATCACTAGCATATTGGTAGCTATACATGCCGAATGAACTCGTAGCCTTGATTTTATAACGTCTTTGTAGGATGCGATTTTAAAATCCAGTTCGCTGCATTGATATACAAGCGCATATGATTCATTATTTCGTAACTTCAAAGATATTTGGATGTGAATCTTACGAAATTGCGTTTACTGTTTTGAGCTAAAACATTATTTCTAATCCATAGAAATTCGTGCAAACAATTGCAAATGCGTGGACGAATTTTGCATTACTGCAATTTGAATTAAAAAACGATCTGTTTTTTATATACTTAGTTAAAAACAGTAATAAACCTAGGATTGTTCCAAAATACAGAATATCGGGGATGATGTCACTTTCACTTTCTATAAAGGATAGAAATAACATTTTGAAAGAAATATTTTGTTTTTAATAACAATGTTATCAATTTTATTATGTTTTCACGACTCAATTAAATTTTTTTGAAAATTTGTCACATTAACAAAAGACAAGTTGCTAAAAATGTTGAAAGTTCACTTCCTTATTTTACACAAAATAACTATGTTGCGGAATGCAGCAAGAACAGGCACAATCACGGAAATAAAGCACCTCTGCTTATTGTACGAGTGCTTGAGAAAACAATAGCTGAAGCAGCAAATGTTCTGCACGTCGATTGTTTCTTCAAAGGCAGTACTTTTGTTTTATGTAACAGCACTGCACATTGCTTGATATGCGTCTCAAGACAGCAACATAATCCTTCAATGGCAAGCACAAATTTAAAGATATTAAAGTTACTTATAACACCCTTGTCAACTTTACAGAAGTGGAAACAACACGTTAGCAAACATTTTCCATAGGCTATATTAGCCTTTGCTCAATTACTGTTCCACTGCAGTTACTGGGCAGTGGATTGAAAATTTCTCAAACATCTGACTGAAAGGTACTTGTCTGAGACAGACGAGAAATTTTTTATTTTACTGTGCAAACTGCCTTTTTCTTTGTAAAGCTTGTGTAAAGTGTTTACATGTGACAAAGGTGCGCTGGACTAAACTTTATGAAACTCAAAGGGACCTTATTAGATCCTAGTTGGTTCCAGAAAGTGTAGAATCAAAGTCTTCTTTTGACATTTTTACATTAAAATTTTCTCAACTTCGATGGCAAACGAAACAAATTCAGCAAGCGAGCGACGCGATTCTTGAAGACGCAAACAAACCAAAACCTGTGCGCGTATAAAACAATTGGCATGAAAATTATGACGACAACAACTTCTCTATTTACACTAAACGACAAAACAAGGTTGCTGCTTTTGATGGCTGTTGGAACATCGTTTCCATTCCTTTACAGATACGTCGTGCAAGCGCTGGTGTAGTGGAATTCGATGACACCAGGTATTAACTAAATGAAAGCAAACCCGCACTGCTTCAAGACGTGCAAAGAAGGTAACAGTATCGAACGTTTCAACCAGCATCAATCTTTCCATCTTTGTTTTGTGCAGATAAAATTTTGATGGTCGAGATTCAAAGTTTCTGTTCACATTTTATGCGGATAGTTTGGAAAGCAGACGGCAAATAAACTCTGCTCTACACCACAAAAATAAGTGAAAAGCGACCGTCCGCGAAGGCCTCGAAAAATTGTTGATCGAAGGAATTTGCAGAAAAACAATGAAAACCTTCTGAACCCATAAAACCGTTATTTATCATCTATGTTCAATGCTGCATACTGTTTGAAAACTCTTGGGTTTACGTGAACGAGTAGTACCTGAGAGGGTATAAAATGAAAGAACGCAACAAGAAATCTCACATTTGTGGCAGTAAACCCAGCATAAAAATCTGCATGAAGATGCTGACGTGGCAGGTATTCCTGGATGTTTGTTTAGCAAATGCTGCCGTACAACCTTGTTGCACCACCAACCTGGGGCGTCAGCATTATTTAGTCGGAACTTTATTTCGGATAGCTTGCAATACCTATTTACTTGAGTTGCTCTTACCGTGTTTCCCCGAAAATAACACAGGACTTATATTAATTTTCACTCCGAAATTTACACTAGGGCTTGTTTTCGGGGATGTCTTATTTTGATATATCAAAAAATGAAGTTACAAAGTAAAAATTAGAAGATTTCTAAATAAACAGAAATTACGAAAAACTATCAACATTTACTTATCATTAACATGTTTGTTATTCAGAAACTCGTTAACAATATTTTCAAAAACAATCATATCATCCTCATGTGGAATGTCTTGTTGGTCATCGGTTTCCACAATTCCAGCGGAGTTTTCGCTTAACTCAATTTCCCACCAGTCAGCTAGGGCTTATTTTAAGGGCAGGGCTTATATTAAAATCATCCTCGAAAACCACGCCAGGTCTTATTATCTGGTACGTCTTATTATCGGGGAAGCACGGTAACATACAATGCTAGAGTAACACACAATGAAAAAAGCGACCATATTGCGACGTTATACTTCTCTCTTTTCTTCGCTTTTTGTTACTCTCTCGCTTCCAGCTGTGAACCGCATGTAACATGCTGTGAACAGAATAAGGGAAGTAATTTTTGCACGTGCTATACACACGAATGGATTCACTGCTAATATTTTTTGAAAGGTAAAAACCAACTCTTATTATCCGGTTAAATTGGCATTTTGGATTCTGATAGTTTAGGATCCTCATTCTCCGTATTCGCAGTTCCGACTGGCAAATTCCTAGTTTCATAGTATTGATTTGCTTTTCAACCTCATCAAAAACCACTTTTCTAATTAGCAACCAGGTTCTGGGATGCTTCAGATATCAAAGTACTGTAGCACCACATGTTGCAACGATGTCCACCTTTCAAAATCATTTTGTGAAACTCATACAATGTAATGATATGACTTACTTGTGCAAGTAGAAGTCAAGGACGATTCTTAAAATATATTCAAGTATGTACTTTCCACGATGGGTGTAAGCAAGGAATCGATCAGCAAATTTTTAATAGGAAATCGATTTCACGTAAAATCACGCATCCTCAG
>JGI24159J19872_10001866_pt1 | contig 24125 bp, 20 predicted proteins | sample Ectturendosymbi4_FD_19872 | JGI IMG/M metagenome (IMG submission 19872)
TGTTAAATAGCTCGTATGTAGAGGATTGACGTGAGAGTGACCGCTAAGCGAGGGCAAACCATCAGCACGGCTTAAAGGCTCTGCACCACTAACAGCTAAGCCGCAAAGTTAAGATACACAAAACCAAATATGGCCAACCTAACGCGTCAAAAGCAAGACGCAAGATGCGAAGAGACCAGTTCCAAAACAACGGTAGCACCAACAAACAACGAAAAGAAGGAGTTTGCAACCATGGAAAGATAAATGAACACTCACTAAGAGGGAGAATACTAAAAACCAGGGATATTACTAAAGACGAGAGACGACTAGAGACTTGATAAGATTCTAAAGGAAACTGAATGAGATGCTCCGAAATACTCTATGTGTGAAATTCTTGTTAGTCAGGACTGAATTGGTTTGCTTAACTTGCTTGTGAGAACTCTTCAAGATTTTGAGTTAAAGTATACGCTGCTAGAGACAGTTAAAATGTAAAAGTAGCTTAAACAAATTGTAGAAAATTTCTGCAAGTTTGGTTCGCGATTCTGTTTTTCATTTACGAGAAATACGTTGCGTTTCTGTGGTTTCGAGGCAGCAAAAGCTCGCAGTGATTGTTTCATCATAGTCACGATCAAGAGCGGTGAGACATTGTCAACAGGGGAATAACCAATTCTTGAAAGCTTCAGAGCATCTCGATAAAATAAAGCAAAGACAAAAGCATGAACCACAATAAATTGCTATAATTCAGAGTCGTCCATGCTAAGTAGTTGTTAGCCTCTCATCGCAAGTGGCGCAACTAAATAAATTGCTTCTATGCACCACACAAACTGTATGTCATCAACGAATCTGCTTCCCATGACAAGGACCTGGACGTTCCACCAAACACATGTCTTTACAAAGACTATTGCTGTCCCTGGTGATGTCTCTATGCACAGGTAAAAAAATTAACCTCAAGATAAGGCTATGAGATGGTTGAGTACGTAATAGGATGACGTTTCATGAGCAAATCACAAGCGCCGCGATGGTTGACTTGTTGCTTTGCAGTAATTCCGTAGGTTGTTGCAAAACTTCATGATATTTACATTTTTGCTTAATACTTTCTAAACATGAAAGTAGCTTGTCAATTGTGTCAAGACGGCATGATTGTCAACACAATGTTGATTTTATCGTCATGGAAGAATCAAATTATTGTGCAAGTTACGTTTTCGGAAAACAGAAATTAAAATGCAGCAAAACTGCGATTAGCGTTGGAATCCTGTAACTGAGAAACGACCAAACATCTACCTTACTTTAATCAGTCTTGAAATTGGTTGGTTTTGTTTTTATTTTAGGGTGTTTATCATCTTTGACACGCATACAGCAAACCACCTGCTTCTTTTAATTTTCCAGCGCACTCGGCCGAAGTGGAAACTTCCATCCCCGACGAGTTCCACAGCATCACCCGACAATCCAACTGGTCCATCTGGACACCAGTCCCTCGGTATCGCAACTTTTTTGTGATTGGTCAATATCTCAGCTCTGAAGATCGGTTTCCTCCAGCTGGGACAGAGATCATCGTAGGAAGGTGTTGGATGTTTTTGATTTCCAAAATCCCCGTCGTGGCATTGAAAACTTACATTTAGTTTAAACGAAGTAGAACACGTGGTATCCGGAGAAACGACGTCAGTCCAATCCGCGGTAGTTGCCCCCCCGACTGCTGCTTACTCTGCGCTGCACTTAGTGCAAAGACTTGAATATAACTTATCGTTAGCAATGATGATGCAACGAATGGCTCAAATATTTTCAGGTCAGTCAACGGAAGTTTGGCCGAACCCCTGGGTTTCTTTGGAGGATGGAAAATAGCCCCTGGAGTATACGTGCATTCCATGCTGTGTCCGAGTGGATACGTCAGCCTCGGTTCGATTGCAACCAGAGGTCAGCATCGTCCGGACAAAGGATTGTATCGTTGCGTCACCAAACAAGCGACAATGGAAGCAAAACTAAACCAGATCATACAGTGAGTCACTCTCCGGAGGAGGATGGTGGTGATGACGTGCTTCTACGCTTAAATATAGCAAAACGCTAAATGTTTCTTTAAAAGCTCAATAAAAGGAATGAATTCGGACGCAAAAGAGCCATAGCGAGAGTAAGATGACGTCTTGAGTTTTCACAGATATACGTTATAACAGGAATATATATATTCATGCGCGTGCATGGCTTTATTGCGCAACACTGCTTTGCCATGATTGACAAGATTGATACCTCTGTGTACAACTTTTTTCTCTTTGCAGTTCCTCTCCCAATGGTTTTACATTGTCCACGATTACTTCGCAAAACGGATGGAAAAGCGTTTTCTATCTTCTGACATACCCACCTGCTTATCCGGTCAACATACAACCTTATACTCTCAAGCAGATAAGCAACGGCAATGGTGAGTAAAACAATAAAAGCGTTTGCTTATTTCAACAAAATTTGATTATTTTTAAATGACTGACTATACACATTTAGGTTGGCCTGGGGTGGTGCGATGGTAAAACCAAAAAATGAAAACGACGCAACAGCAACCAAAGTAGTTTCGGGATCGAAATCTTCGAATCCCAATCAAGTTTGAAACCACAAATTTGAAACTGACGCGAATCCTTGATGATTCTTGCGTGCTATTGTTAAATGCAACATGACTTCACCCAGGGGTTGATCCAGGGGGGGCGACTGGGGCGATTTCCCCCCTAAAACCTATGAAAGTAACTTTTTTACCGTGATTTTGAACAATTCGGAAAACATTATTCGCGATATAAGGCCATTTTGCCGTCCATTGTTTTGTCACTGCAGTGTTGTGAAGTATACTTCATCTCTCTTATAATAGCGAAGCCGTAATGAGACTTGACTACCAAATGTTACTGAAACCGACCACCACCCCCAACCTTACTGTCTGGATCTGCCCCCTGGCTGCAGCTGACAAACAACGAAAAGTGTGAAATGACTTCAACTATCCCGTTCGCATGATTAATATTGACTTTAAAGATCTTCAAGTAACTTGTCTCCACAAAGTTGGGGTTGAATTCATCAGCAAATTTTGAATAGGATGGATCTGCTGATGGATTCAAACAATTCACCTTTGTGGAGACCAGTTACTTGTATACAGACGTGCGCAAGTTTGAATCATCGCAATTTGATGGAAGCAGAGTCCAGCCGGTGACTCCTCGAAAGTTTGCAGCCAACTTGTGCATTTAATGGTGTAACGGTTTTCATCGCTGTATTTTAAACAAAATGGCTGAATTGTTTCAGGGAGAGAAAGAAATCTGATCAAAATCGTGGAACCTGCTGACCTCCCTAAAGACAGCACACGGTTGCGAGTTCGATCCCAGCGAAGACAAAAAACGAGTCACTGACAAATGTTTCAGGTGAGGTGGATCTTCATGACTAATATTAACTTGTTTTCCGTACATCGCTCAAATATCTTTATAAAACGTTTTGCAATTTTCTTCCTGACAGTAGAGATAAGTTTACTTCCAGAGGATGCGACCGGAAACATCTAAGATCGGTTTTTAATCAATGACATGCTTCTGTTTCAATCACCGTGCCTGGAATAGATATAGCCGCGTCATTGTTATCAGATGAAACACTAAATACAATTAATCCTCTTGAATGCCACTTTAGGTAGAACACGATCTACCAGTCTTGTGTAGAGCACATGATTCACCGGCAGTGTGTTATGTGCAGGTGCGAATGGTGAAATCATCACTGTTACTGGATCTGCTGTTTTCGCGCTGCTCGTGCTTTTCGCAGCTTACTTCCTGGTGCTCAAGTAAGTTGAAACAACAAAACGCCCGCCTCGCTTCTATTAATATCTATTTTTGCTCGCAGGGAAGTTCCATCACGAAGCAGATCATGTGAAACACAAATCATATAAGTTCTACTCTGCTTGAAAAGACACTTGTCTTTTGTCAGTTAATACCTGGTTTGACAAAACAAACGTTACATCGAAATGCACGCGTCATAATATTTCACATAATTTTTGCAAGACATGAAACATGGAACCGCATCGGTGGCAGACCTTCACTCATGCCACACCTTTGTTCTACCTTTCAACAGAAACTCCCGGAGAAAAAAAGCAAACGCTGCAGCGACATCGAGTGGTTATCGAAGTGGTGCGAATGACGAACACGAAGTGGCGCTGCAGCGCGTTGGAAGCATTTTCGACCTCTACGCAAACTCGGAAGCGGAAGTTCGCAATAATGTCGTTTATGACGAACGACAAGATACTACGTACACGAAAAAGAATGAACTGTATGTTGGTTACGACAGCGGTTATTGTTATGAAGGAGGTGAACGCGCTGACGAGCGGATCGTAGTTGATATTTGCGATGATTCCGAAAGAATATACGCCATTCCTTCGATATGAAATGAAAGAGTGAAGTCAAACATACCACGCCAGCCACATGTGCGCATATAACGCTGCGTTCTAATGTTTTGGGGAATGAAGTCAAACTTATCGATTTGCACAAACACCGAAAACCATCATCGTCTTATATCAAACTTTTTGGGAACGTTATTGTTCATTCCACAAAACACCTGCAAACTGCCAGTCGTTTATCAGATGAAGAGGAGCGAGATGTTTGTCATACTTCCAACAGTCGGGTTCTTATCCTGTTACATTTTTGTTATTTCTCTGCCAGCAACCAGCTGTTCACCCCAAGGGTGACCCTTGCAGAGCGGTTCAAGGAGGCCCAGTTAAACAACTGTGAAGAGGAGTGGGGTGCGGATTGGGGGTTTAACCCCCGGAACAAAACTCAACCCCACACGTTGAGCTATCCCGGCATGGTCCTGCGTTTTTTTATCCGCTGAATTCTTTTATAATCAATGTTTACTTCAATGTCTTTTTTAAAACTGAAAGTTGACGAGATGCGACCATTCAGAGCTAACAATCGTTTCACTGCGCACATGGCGGACTGGTTGTCGCTTGCTGAGTGCACTAGCTCGGCGGAAGTCGGCGAACGGACAGCGAGACCTTTGCAGAAAACTGTTGTTCTGCCAGAAAAAATATTTTAAAATATCAACTCACTGCATCACGTAAACGCAAACTTTCGTATTCAAAGAAACTCAAGATCAGAAAGTAAAACCTGAACTTTCCGTTCGATATACCTTCCGTAGCACCAACAACGCTTCACTTAGGTTCGCTTCGTTTCTGACAGTTATTTTGCTTCTGGTCTATTCCAACGAAACTGTATCGTGGGCAAAGACTTGTTAAGTGTGAGCAAGCCTTGGCAGTTACTGCACAAGAGAATAAATTATCATGTAAACCAAGTCGAACACATTTGGCTTCTTCCATCTGTTTGCTAATCAGAAACAAAGACTAACGACATTGCTGGAGCTTTTCAGTTTCTTGGTTTTAAAAATGCTTGAAACTGCACTTCCACTTTGGGAGCATAAACTAATGTAGAGCAGGACTTTACAAGACGAGGGAGGCACACCACGTAAGCAGCCCTACAACTTGCTATGAGGTGTGCTTGAAGTACATGCACCAACCACCTGACTTCAGGTAATTTGTTTTTGTGAATGCAGAGCGTCGAAATCTCGCGCAGTCCTTTATTTGATGATAATGCGGTGAACGCGCGACCTGCATGCCTTGCTGAGGTGAATAGTTCACCTCTTTAAGGTTCAGAGGTTAAGAAAACATTCCATTTTGAAACGGACGTCATTTGTCATCGACAAAAAATCATTCGTTCAATGACGTCACAACAGCTGTGACTACCATCACGTTACAGAGACATTGACGGGTTGATAAGAAATCGCAGCGCAAAGAAGTAAGTTCATCAAACATGAGATGGTTTGCTGAGAGGTAAGGAAGCAGGTGCAAGTTCTGGACAGTCGTGATCTTCGCAGAGAGCAGACATAACGTTGACACTGTTTTATAAACAAATCATAACGACTTGTAATTTGACTACAGAAACAAAATATTTCGCTTGCACGCATGATTTTACAGCAGACAACTTGCAAAGGTATAGCAATCTTTTTTCGTTCTCCTCAATATGGATTGCGATTTTCGCGTGAGAATGGTAACCATGGCAACAATCCTGACAGGTAAGTAAAAATTATAGAGAATCTGGCTTAACATGAGTCTAAAAAATTGTTCTAATACTGTTCGCATGCTTTGAGTTATTCAACATATTGCGCAGACGACTACGCACGACCCTGATTAAATACCACAAAACTTTCATCAACTTTTTTCTCTGTGTGCGAAAGTTCATTATTAACGGTTAATTAAATTTTGGTAAATTTTTATTTCTTGGTTAACAACCGGGATCATTGCAAAGTACAAACTATATTTTTATATAGTTTGGTATCAAAAAGAACAGTACAAGCATGTATACTGTAGATCAAATCCCGCCCGGCTCTTCACTTTGATCAAATCATAAAAATTTTTTCGAAACATAAAACCTAACAGACAAGCAAAGTATATGAAAAAGCAAACTTTTGCTGACTCCCATCATCACTCGCTGCTGATAAGCCAAAGTTTCTCAGCGAAACTCGCAGTCAGTCCATCAATTTCAACTTGTGCAGTAACTTAGCAAACTACATTACAAAGGTATGAAGAGTAGTTTTTGTCATCTTATGAAACTTCAAAACCTTCAGAATCCCAGGAATTTCATCGGTGCTTTGAGTCTGCACAAGAAGTCAAGTATCACGTAAAAGTTTATCTAAGTACATTATCGATATATTCTGTCCTGGAAATGGGAATATGAGCTTGCATCAGGAGACTTAGGTTGTCCATGTCTTCCTTAGTGACAAGTCTGCATGAATTAGAAGCGATTTGCTCACAAGAGCATGTTTGTGGCTCCTAGCATGGACATGCGCTTCAAGCGCGGAACTGCATGTGTGGATGGCCCCAGCAACAAACTCTTCTTTCATCCTCACTCCGAGCTACTCGATATGGCAAGCGGACGTACCAACCAGTTACCATCAGCTCGGACAGCATCTTCATGTTGGACACACCAGACCACATGTGATGATGGCTGCCGCCAAAGGGTAAGTGGCTAGGAGTGGGTTGTAGCAGAAAAAATGACGGAAAAGAAAAACGAAATGCCGTTAAGCCAACATAAACATGGGTAATGATGACAAACATGTGCATCTTACGCTCTGCATTCGTGGACCACAAATCTACAGCAGAAAAATTGCATAACGATATTTATAACGATAGTTAACTCAAAATTATAATTTTTAGCAACCATTGGTTTTAAATTTTTCAGCATTGAAGGCGTTGATGTTTCTCAGCCTCTGAGCTTTCGTCGGGTTTTACAAGAAGCTAAAACTCTGGTGCACTTCTGGCGAATGGAGTGTCCTGAAGGCTTTGCCAGTTTAGGAGATGTTGCTACGTTGCATAATACACCTAAAGCAATGGATTACCGGTGCCTGAACCGGAGTACCCTCACACCGGCTCGACCAGGGTTGGCTGTCGCCAGCATCAGGTACCGCTGCAAGTTGTCGTCGCTCATGATAGCACGGTGCTGCATTTCCGAATGTGAAAGGATGTCGCACCGGTTATATAGTTTCATTCCTTTCCGACCTGCCATTCGTGGTGACTGTGCCATATTTCGGTCGAGTCCCCTCGACATTGCACGTCAGTTGGCATTTCTTGTAGAAGGCGCCACGGTTACATAGTTCGTGTTTTAATGAAACAAACAAACGTGTTTGCTAGTGGCAAAAGTATTTTCGAAATACACAGTGGGGAGTTACACAGCTGCGAAACTTACGGTTTAACTTGGACATTTTTGTTTTGTGCAAAAACTCTGCAAAGACGTGAAAACGTAAACTTGCGTCATTAAAAGATGAGCCTGACGTCTACACATACATGGCAGGAGTCGGCCATAATAATGAATGACAGGACGGATGGAAAGTATGTATTGGATGTGAAATTAACGAAAATCGGAATCCATTTCATTTTATTTTCACTGGAAAGCGATTTGATCTTTTCTTGCAGCCCACGTGTGAGGGGTGCGAGAATAATGACAGTGGGACCTTCGCGGGGATGGAACAGCACATTCTTTTATGTCATCCACCTGACAAACCCGGATTTGCATCGAATATTAACTCTGGACTGGACAGGTTTCCATCAACCTCGGGGTGAGAATTAATTAACGTTGATGTTTTACGCAACTGTGTCGTCAGTTTTAAAACTTTTCCAATGAGTTTCGTGAGTTGAATGAAGAGAATCAGTGTCGAACTGTTGCATTGCAGAAATTCATTCAGCTACAAGCAACTGCACACAATCCGAGTGGAAAGGGGAGGGAGAAACTACTGGCGACCCTTTAGAACCAAACAAAGGTAAAATGTTACTTTCACTCGCAAACATCACCGAAGCAAAACGCTGTAACACTGTAGGGAAGCCATTTAATGGCGCCTGTCCACAACAGAAGTAATGCTACTGTTGTAAAAATCCTTTCTTTACCTGACACTTCTTCGCGCACTTCGTAACTATTCACCATTCTGGCCAAACCAGAATGACTTCAAACAACTCGTAACAACGTCTTCGGAAAACATCGCCTTATGTGTGCGACATATTACTGCAGTGTGACGACTATCTAGTCCATTGTTTTCAGCTAACGCTTAAAGCAATCGCTGTTTACTAAAGAAAGAACTAATATTCTGTTCGCGCCCAACACAGACGATTCACGAGCAACAGTCGTCCTGGTCTCAGCGTTGTTGGTCACCGCAGCCCTGGCCTCACTGTTGGTTGCGCTGAAGATACTTTGCAAGTAAGTTCTGCCGATGCTTGCTGCTTTTCCTCTATATGTTAAAACTGTGGTGACTTAAACGTTTAAAACTTTCTGGAACAACTTGCGAAGCTTTGCTGGGTTCAACCGAGGTTTTTCTCCGCGCTGCAGACGTCACTGCCGGGGGAAACACCGGAGCACCTCCCTTTCAGCGGTTTACTTCAACGCGGCCGCAGCAAACGATGACGAAACAGTCACAGTCGAGTTACCGTGCGTTACGTCACGCTCTCCTTCCTACGTCAGCATCCCGTCGTCTAACCAATTCGCAAGCGACGATCGAAGTGGGGGGAGTTGCAGCAACTATTATGAGGCAATAGTACTCCATGCAAGGAGCAGCGAAAGTTCAAACTCTGATCAATCATTTCAAGACGAACCTTTAAACGGAACTGGTTCGTTCCACATCGACGACACTTACGTGCAGAGAGTTACTGGTATTTGCGAGAATACCTACGAGGAAGCGATCCAAGGACAACTGGATGTTTATGTGGATTTCAATCGTCCCTACACAAATATGATCGACAGCTTGTAGCTTCATAACAATCCACATCATACAATTTGTCGCCTGTGTTATTTGTCGCGTAACAAACGCTTGATGTTCTTCAGAAACAAATTGTTTCTGATATCAATGTTTTAAAATTTAGTTTCCTACATCGCCACCTCAGCTGAAACCTCAAGTTTTCTTTGAAACGCAACCAGAAGCAAAAATATCTGTGCATCTTCACGAGCTAACTTTCTTTCGCATTTTTTGCGCTGTTCATCATACAATGACTGCTTTGTACTTCAGACACTTGTTTGCTTTTTGGTGCTGATGGCCTAAGAATTCATTCACAATTTTGCCCTTTAGTGGAATAAATGGTGAAAACTTTGTTTGTTTGGTTCTAGAAACACTCGACGTGCATTTCAAGATCACTTGCTATTTCTAAAATTAGTTCGTACTTAATAAGTAGGTACATGAGGATAGAGCCTGTCTATCATGACTCGCCCAACACCGCATGACTTTCAGCTTCCTGGACAATCAAAACTACCTTAACTTGCCGCCAAAAACCTTAGAGTCACAACTCGCCACGAGCATCGCAGCGAAACAATTACACGCCGCTACGCTTCAGTGCACACCCTATGCTACTGTATTTCCGTCAAACAAATCACGATCTTCACAGAGCATCTGATGAAGATCGTAGCAGTTCAACGTTTCTCGTGAAAACCCGGGCAAGCACAGTTCATTGAAATAAGTTGATCGGTCGCGTTATGATCAGGTTTTGCAGCAAAAGCCATTATGACAGCTGCTGTGAATAACACTGAAAGAAAAACAAACAACTCCTACCTGGAAATTTTCGTCCATATCGGTTCAGGATTGCCAGTGGCATCAGCAGGAGGGAACGAGCATTGCATATAAGCAAAATTTAAACTGACCTAGCTAAACATCTAAACATCATAATTAAAGCGTCCAAGTTCCCATTACATTCAACTCATACTGAATACAAGTAACAAGCAGCCTCCTCAATGATATTCACTGTCACTGCACCAAACATTCTCTCAGCCGACCAATCAGATCGCATGCAAACATCAGCCAATCACGAGCCGAGCCAGTTTTCAAACAATAATAATAAAAATCTTACTTTTATCACCGACACTGCTCTTGCGACGTCATCAAGAAATACGTCAGTTGTGGAGCGGAGAGTTCTCTCGAATCCTAGCAACCATTTGGTGAATCGGTCAACCGTATCGGCGTACATGACATGTGACCCGAGGGCGGCAGAGACGATCCGCTTTCTGTCGGAAAATTGCTGGGGGAGGTCTTGGAGGAGGATTTCCTGTTAATAGCGACGTTGCAGTGAGCAAGTGGATTCAACATTACGTCGCTGNCAGTGTTGCACATAGAAAAATATCTGCACGTTCAGAAGGTCGTGCCTCATGTTCAGTTCAATGGAAGGATTTGTAAGATGCACTCGGTTTATGAGAAGCCATACCTCGACTAGACGTGCTGAGAAATATACATCAAAGAATTAGCCTTATACGAAAAATCATAAAAGGAGTTTGGGCAAACGCAAATTTGCAAAGCCTTTAGAGCAACTACGGCTTTACAAATTGCAAACCGCAATTTTTATTTGTTTATTTACTTCTATTGTTCAAAAAATTGATTCCAAAAGTTCTTTAAATGGATGGCAACATTTCCTGCTTCTCACAAAAATAGTTTTCAGATCTTTGCTAAAAACAACCAAAATAAATTTTCAAAAATTGCCAGAGTTAAGCAAATCAGTGCACGATGCCTCTGAAAACTTCTACTTCCAAGAAGTTCATATAATGTCATAATTAAAAATTTACAGTGAGATTCTGACAACGTGCCGGACAGTCAGTCAAGCGTAAAAGCACAAGTAACGTCATCATTTACTGACGTCACTCACCATTGCGTTGATTTGTGACATCAGCAGATCACTGTCTACCGCCACCAAGCGTTCCAGTTCTTCAACCACGGTCTTCAGTGAACGAGCACTTTCCTGACGTCATCATCAAAAGAATTAAACATCTCGATTTGTTGTAAAATAAGATTCACATTTGCGTTTCCTCTTTTGGAATATCGAGTGAAGTCAAGACACAAAACTACTGCTAGCACTTCATACAACCACGCTTTTGATTGACTGTCGCGTGTTTTCTACGTCGAAATAGGAAGCAGTTATAGGCGTAACGAGAGGGGAAAGGGGGACACAATTCCCGGGCGCCGAGTCACTATGGGGCACCGAATGACTGCGGGGGGCACCGCAAAGTGCCAACAATGTCACAAGTACTTTCTTCAATACAGCACATTTGCTTCCGAAAGACCTCAGGTTCGAACATGGGGACGCCAAACTTTTTTCCTGCCCCGGGCGCCACGCCCCTGGAAGCAGTGTCTGGAATTCCAGCTTAAGCTCACTCACTAATGTTTCAAGTTTTTTGTTCAAATTAACGCAACAATGAAAAACGAAAATTGTTCGGCAGCGTTCTGATCAAAACCAACACTCTGTGCAGTGCTTCGCAGAGGATTGGTGCACGATGTACATTCACGTTGCATGCAGCAAGCATACCATGTATCTCTGAACAGATCCTGACAATTGATCAGCGGTGTCCAGCTCGCTCCGAAGCTTCTGCTGGTCGCCTGGCAACCCTCCGCTGCTCCCACTAACGATGGATTGACATCTTACCACAAGACACAAAATAAGGTTGAAATTACTTGGCCGACCACGGTGAGCTTACAACGATATTTGTGATAATTTATTTACTTATTTATTTATTTATTTATTAACAAACAGCCAATGATGGCAGGCCAAGGCCTGAAAAGGTCATTGGCAACGCAAAGGTTAACATAAATAGAGACACAAATACATACACATATTAGTGATAACTCACAGAATAAATCAAACTTGGATGCAAAAGGGACTTAATCTGATTCAAATCAGAGGTGCGGTTCATTCAGCAACGGGGGAGGAGGTCTCCTTTTCGGCAATTGCAGCTTTCGTTAACAAATACCGTTTTTTGCAAAAGGGTATCTTAAAATTAGGCCGGAAATTAGAAACAGTGAATCGATCTCACTTATCGATGAACTGCCGCACGACGTTCATTTCTTTCTCGAAATTTCTCCATCGACTTAAAACGTCATCCAGCGACCGAGCACGTGACTTCGCATCTTGCATGACGTCATTGTATCTGTGAGTTACATGAATAATTGTTTCATAAATCGCAATAAATATAAAATAAAAAAATAAAAAAACTCTTTTAGTGAAAAACGCTTGATAGCAAACACGAAAACAGCCTGAAATCATCAAAACACCAAATCACTTTTTCTGAAGCATTTTATTCGTGTCCTGCGCCAGCTTCGCGTCTTTCAGTAACTTCGATTCAGTTTGAAGGGCGGCAATCCCAAGTCTGATCTGCTCCAACCCGTGTGAAAATTTCTGCGAGAAAATTAGTTGGTTGAAACACCTGATGCATTTGAGAGGGGAATCGAACCTTTAACCTAAGGTTTTGAAGCGAAGATGTGTACGCTAAGTACTTAATCAGCGATGGACGTATATTTGCAGCCAAGCATCTTCCTCCTTCGTTATTGTAAATCTCCACAAACGTTGGTGGAGATATATGTTAGTATCTATGGACGACGCTAAGTTTTGGCGATGAATGAAACCCCCCACCACCCACCAACCCTATCTACTTGGCAACTTCCGGTTCAAACGTCTCAAGCACTCTTGTTATATTTTTTTTCGTGAATCAGTGATATTAGGAAAAGTAGTTAAATGCATTGCTTTAAATCTTTTTGTAACGGCAAAGAAAAAACAGTTTTCATTTTTTCTAAATTTTCAGTAAGGGCAATTAAGTTCCTTATGATGCGAGGTAAGCAAAGCGTTTATTGACTTTGGGTTGATTCTCATTTTTCTCAACTGAGATCTGAAAGCAGAGATGCTTTAGCAAACAACTCTTGGTGGACATGCTTTGGTAAAATTGAAAAAATAGAAGTGTTTGCCACAAAACCCAAAAGCAATAGCAAATATGAATAAAACGATCGAGAATTTTTCGGAAAAAATTCAAAACCTCACCAAATGCTCATCTTTCCGATCGATGACGTCATCCGAGCGACCACAGGCCTCCAACGGCTGTTTGAGGATTTGCTTGGCATGAGCCAAACCTTCCTCAACTTGCCGTTTGGTGGCGTCATACTTTTCTTGATGACTTAAGTTGTCTCCGAGGCTGCTCACTAGCGCCTCCGCGCGGGAATGAATCTGATTAAAATAATTTATTGCTAGTGGAAGTCTTATTAACAATATCAACAACGAATTATGACTGTTAGATACACAGTGAAACATCTTAACAATCAGTCATTGTTATGTCACGCTGAATGAAAGCATCACGTGACAACAACTTCGCATAAAACCTTTACCGCATGAGGTTGTATCTGCAGCAAACAACGTTGCAGAACTAATCATTGCATGTCAGACATGTTTTATCGATCGCGATTCTTTGAAACAACATCAACCAGTTAAGGATTCTAGTTTGTTGTGTTGCGATCGGAAAGCCCGAGCGGCAAGTGCGAAAAGCTTCACACTGTGGCAGCAAGCGACAATAGAGATCACATGTCATGATCACTCTATTATTGCTTGTTCGTGCCACATATATATGGGTGTTGTTCTTCGCGCACATTCCGTTCGTGGTGAATCACACATTCAACGCAACGCCGAACCAGGGGGTAGCAACACTAACATATGATACATGGAAATTTAAAGTTCCAATGAAAGAATTAGATAATGATGTCAGGCTTTTGCTTACGCCTGTGTCTACTGCCAAAAAGGTTAAAATAAAGGGCCCTTAAGAAACGTATTGACAAAAATTACTATTTCTGTAATTACTGATATTCGACTGGAAATCTATCTGGGGAGTGAATCTTGTAGCTCTGTTTGGCGGCTGTGGTCGTTGGGTGGCGCCATTGCTGGCAAGCCCGTGAAACGAAAACCATCCCAAATTTGCAGAAGGAATTTAGACATTTCTATTCGGTGACAGGTAGAGCACGGCATTAAAAAGATGTTAAAAGTGTCATTTTAAATCCTTTTTCAAACATCATTGTTTGCATAAGATGCACTTGACCATAATAACCAGTCAATGATATGTTTTCAAAAAAGTTGCTTCTGGCGTTTAATAAATAATTACTTGATGAAACACTGTCTATTGAAAGAAATCCTTCCTCAGAACAGAATCAGACACTAAGATCTTACAGAGTACATATTTCGCCTACAAAGTAGGCATCATCAGCTCTTATTCAAATAGAATATTAATTGATGAAACATATGTATATAGCCAGGTACCTGCTTCCATTTCCCTCGGACTGTGGTCAGCTTGGCGTCCAAAGTTGATGGACTTTCGAGACCTTCGATGGCGCCACATTTCTCTTCCAGAATCTGGAGCTCTTTTTCTTTGTTGTGCACAAGGCCAGCTGCTTCCTGAGCTTTGCTGAACTGCGCTTCAGCGCTCTCTTGCGACTGTTCAATCTCAGATATCTGAAACAGTAGATGGAGCAATGAATAAACATTATTGGACCAACTGCTCGATGCGCGCCATGCCCGAAGGGGATCGAATCCGAACCTGAACACATGAAAGCAACTGAAACACAGGTTTGAGGTCGCTTGGTGCGCAGACCTATTAAATTATTATCCGCTTGGGAAACTGTTTATCAAACCAACTGAAATCATTTTAGATTTGCAAGACTTTTTGTATAATTTGAATGAAAAGCAAAGATAAATGCGTTTCGCTTCAAAACGTGTTACCCTTGGATTAAAAATTTTTCAGAGAACCTTCCATAGAAACAACGTAGAGAGGTTTGAAAAATAAGATTTTCACGCATGAAACACTGGAACACACAGGTATTCAGGCTTGCTTTTCACTCGTTCCGCGAAATTGTGGGAGTTTCACCAAGAATCAAGTTTCATGAGGTTGGTCTAATTTGGACATGTCGAAAAGCGTATGTTTTTTCAAGTGCTTACTGCGTGCAACTTTATACCTGTCAATTTTGAAACGAGCACAAACTGGTTTGTATTGAAATCAATGCTTGTGTGCTCATGCTATCCATGTGTTTGTGACCCGGATCTTGAGATAAACCAGTGGTTTTCAACCTGAGGGTCGCGACCCCCATAAGGGTCATGAACGATTTTTGAGGGGGTTCGAGTAGATATTTATGTAAAGAGCTTCATTATCTTTGCTTTAGTCGAGATTTAGATGGGGGTAGTTGGGTTACAGGGAGTTACTAATAATGGGTCGCGGTACAAAAATGTTGTAAACCACTGAGATAAATATATAAATAAAGCAGGAAATCATCCGGTTAATTTTTCACAATACATTGCTGCATTGATTTCAACGAGAGCTTATCAACAAAAACTCATTTGCAGCATACCAAGAAGTATGAGCGTTAAAAGCAACGCGAATCATCATCATCAAAATCAATGTTCCTTGAACAAAATACGTCAGAAAGGTTTGACCCAGTGGTTCTTAACCTGGGTTCGATCCTGGAACCCCTAGGGTTCGACGGAGCCGTTTCAGGGGTTCGACGACGGTCATCTGATTTCAGTAACCCATTTTTACTTTCTGTTACATTGGACAAAAATGGGGTTCGGCAAAACCTTGGAAAACTACGTAATGTTTCGGAGTGTTTGTAAAGGTTAAGAACCAGTGGCTTAACCCAAGTCTAGAAACTATTCCATATCAAGCACTGACATTTTTAAACGACGAAAGACGGGAATTTTTACTTATATGTTGTTTGATAAATGCTTCCGATGATTGTTTGGAAATACAGCTAACCAGTTAGTATCGCTTTTGTCATTCAGTGACATTCACAAAAAACACCTAATCCCGTGCAGCTAAACACCCAGTTAGAAAAAAATCAAACAACTTTTTGCTTGTTAATATCTTATTTAAAAATGGGAAGGTTTGAACTTAGGAATTTCAAGTTAAATTCTGTTTTGGATTTTTATGTAGCTCCAAGCATGACTGAAAAATCACAACGTCTGTTCAATACGTTTCCANTTATTTTTAAACTAACGTTCATCAACCGTAAAATGACACTGCAACAGCTTCATCTCCAAATTCCGGACTTACTTTCATCTGTTTACGGTCACNGACAAAGAAAAACGTCGCAGATCGTTCAAATAACTTTTGCANCTCCTTAGCTGCTAACATTAAAAGACCTGCAACCATCTGCTTTAGCAACCGCCCCACCAACTGACAGAGCGGGAACAAGCGATTAAAATCCATGACGTCATGACAGTAAATCCTGAATATATTTCGCTTCCAGCAGCTTGAAGCTCGCGCTTGCTACTGCGCATGCGCAGCAGAGATTGCTTTTCTGGATTTGTCCGCTTCTATTTATAGACTACAAGTAAAACAAACTGTCGCAGGTTGACAAGGCTAAGAAGACGGAAGTACATCTGAAAACAGAAAAACTTCCTTAATCCTTTCATTAAATCTTGTTCTAAACCTCAGTCATACTATTGCTTACGTGTGTTGAGCCTCACTTCAACTGACTGTTCATTGAATGAAGAACTTTGACAAACAATTTTACTCAACACTGCAGGACTCACGTTGCTAGGCGATAATCCTACATCACTTAACTCGAGCACTGATAAGGTTTGTGTGGGTTGGACAAACAACACAAGACCGCGGAAGCAAACACGAAAATGTGCTCGTCAAACAACTGAGTGACAAGGTTCTTTATCAAAGGTGTTTATTTCGAGTTATTTGAAGGGCAGGCGACATGATGAGGAATACAAGATTTGTGATTGACTTTTAACAAATGCTCGAAATGAAGCGTTTCTTACTCGCTGAAGTCACCGCGACACAACAGTTTGATTGTGACGACACAAACGATGTCAGCTTTTCATCATTTTNATTACTTTGTTAGCTTGTTATCGTTTTATNTCTATTTTTATGNATAAGCTCTTTATCATTTTTATCTCTACGCTTCACTGCATCTTNTCTCTGCGTACACTTTTAGGAACTTTATCTGTTCACTGGGTATTCCCCTGATGCAGGACCGATGCCATGCCAGTTGAAATGTCGGCATCGTTTTTGAAAATCAACAGTTGAGCAAAAGTTTGCTTTGTTTGGATTTCCTGTTGGTTGCTTCTGCGAACATGCCACTATGAGAGGTTTCGTGCACCAAAAAAACTACAGGCTGAAGCGTTGTTCATTTCAAAAGATTTCACTTAAAAATCGATCGTAAAGATTTCGCAAAACAAAAATCTTGAACGAGTGATGAACGGAGTAGTAAGTCCTGGGCCCAATGCGAAGACATTCGCGTTTATTCCAAACCTGCACTTCGACGTCTTCAATCCACTGACCGATGTCAGCAATCTCCGCATCGCAGTTATTCCAACTTTCCTTGATTCCAGACAACTTTTCAAAACTTTCTTTCAACCGCTGACCGAGCTACAAATGTAAGTCAATGATTACCGCTATGACTTCAACAGAAAACCGTGCAAGAAATATCTTTTCAGGAAAATTTTCTGTTGAAACATATATGTTTATTTTTGCAAGAACTGCATCACATTGCCGGGGAATATTACAGACAGCAGTACATGGCATTATAAATATTAAATTTTCGGTGGGAAGATCCTGTGTTGCAGGAGCACGGACGTTTGTGTTGCAGGAGCACGGACGTTTGTGTTGCAGTAGCACGGACGTTTGATACAAAACTTATACAAGCAAAAGGAACCATGCAAAAATAGTTTTCTTCATTGACCAATGATTGTAATTTAAAAAATACATCTTTTTGTAAACGCCTTATACGTTTAACTCAGGGGTGACGAACATGTGGCCCGCAAAATAATTTCGTGCGCCCCGCGAAGCATTCAAGCGAGACCAACAGTCTTGAACTAACAGGTTTGATAGTATGACTACAAAGTTGTGCGGCCCAATTACTCACCGGTGATTGACAAAATGGCCCGCGATAGCAAATAGATTCGTCATCCCTGGATCCCTGGTTTAAATTGATAAATTCCAGTCTTTTTCATTAAACGACGCCACCATGACATTATTGTCAACATGCCCTCAAATAATTGCTCCATAATTTACGTCGCAGTCAGGTCCACAGACTACAGGTCGCACCAGCATTCCAATATTTTACAATAAAGTTTCATAAAAATTTTTCAACAACACTGCTCTACCACAACTAAATTTTAAAAATATCACTGGCATCATTTGTGTTCACACACCACATAAAGAAGTGAACCACATACTTTCTCCAACTGCTTCCACACATCATCAACCTTGTCTCCGATTTCTCTTTTTCCTTTCTCACTTGCTTGTATTTTCAAATCTTCGGCAAGTCGCTTGACATTGTCGAACGTTCCACTGACTTCATCAAACCTCTTCTTCATCAGAGATTTCGAAGCAAGCTCTTGATTGATGGTGTGGAGATTACTTAGTCGCAGTCTCGCGTCCAAAGCCGGAAGCGTGCGTGAGACAAAGTCCAGTACTTCCGCACAGGTAGCTTCGAAATTTTCCCACGATTCGACAGTTGTCTGAAAGTTTATGCATCAACTGGTGATTTGCGTTATAAAGTGCCTTCCGCAGATTCGCGCTTTTTGTACAAGACATTTTAAGCATTATGACGTCAAATGTATTGTACAGACGGTTCATATATCTCTGACGTAATTGTGATCACTGCTTAAGAGGTTTGCGTTTCCAATGTTTGATCAAATGTTGAAGATGATTCGAATAAACTCCGCGTGAACTTCTTAATTAGAAAACTTTACTTCACAAAGTTATTAGCGCGAAAAAGTACAAGATCTGCTTTCAAAACTCATTTGAATAAAGCGAGCAAATCAAATCACACTCTCACCTTAACTCGTTCGTACTCAGTACCAGCTGACTCTTCAACCCCCTTCCATTCGCGCTCCAGCGCCGAGACGTCATTGTAAAGAAACGCAGGACTTTGTTCGTCGGCGTGAAGGGACTTCCCCGCGTCTACGTCATCGGCAACCCGAAGCGACAAACTCTCAAGAGCGCTCATTCTCGTCTACAACGCAACTTCAAGGTTAGCACTTCAAGCCATGGGTTAAATCTACATCAACACAGAGACAAACGACGATTTAAACTCGTTTTTTTGATCAGACAACGAACAACCCACATTGATTTAAAGGCTGGCGTATTTTTATTGAGGCGATTGAGATTTTTTCTTCCCCCAGTCAATGCTGATCTAAACTTCCCCCCTCAACCCGGACGGCTAGCGGTTTCAGTGTGCGGACAAAACATGAAATATTTGCCCGATTTTGGACTGAACTTGCAAGCACACGTCATAAAGCAATCTCTGATTTTTTCACTGCAGCACTACTGACGTGAAACTTCACATTAATTTGATACAGAATTAAAAATTCATAACTTTGGTTAATATTGAAGAAACTGAGTTCGCACAAAGATTAAAGTCCTTGTAATATTTAGCCACTGACACAGAGATATCAATGAAGTCGACCCAACTTGTTCTGTAACTATGAAAAAGTTACAATAAGACTTGAGCAGTTTTGATGTTTCAGATAATTTATACGCTAGCCGCGATTGTTTCCATCAAAACTTCTGAAACCAGTAACACGCGTAAAAATATTTAGGATATTAATCATTAAGTTTGGATAAAACTCTGAGAAACTTTTCAACGTCCAACAAGTTCATGTCTCAAGCTCGCCAGCTTCGTTGTCAAAACAAAGTGCATGAGTTTATTTCAAAACATGGGTAAAATTTTTTACTTATTCAATTCCATCGAAACGACATCGTAGTTNCCATCAGATTTATGACTGTGCTACTCTACAAAAGCCGAAAATTTCTGCTGTAGACTTTTCATCAGTTTTGACAAATGCAGATGACGGGCAAAACGGCTCCAAGAAAAAACAACTTAGTTCCCGAGCTAAACTCTGTGTAGTTGCTGATGTACCTTTTTACTCTGCACTGCTGCCACACACGCACAGAGGAATGAGGCCCAACAGCATGTTGATGAAGCAACAGCAAGAAATCACTGTCAATTCAAACTTAAAACCTTCACCTAGCAGCTGACTTCCAACGCGGCGTTCTGTTTTACAGTTTTAACTTCCTGTTCCATTGCTCTAATGTCATAAACACAATAGTTTCGCTACCAGAACCACATAAGTTTGGTTATCGCGCCGCATAGGGTCGGACATCCACAGGGCAGGAGTGGGTTTAGTGCAGCATCTGGCGGGCAGCTACGTGAAGTGCCTCTTGACAACACTCCGAATAGATGAGTCTCTCGGTCGCCGCGAATAGACGTTGATTGTAGAAAGTTATCGCAACAGCAAAGCTTATTTACTGATCTTGTTTGTTTAACCCTTACTACACCACAATACACACTTGAGCACGTTGACAACAGCAAAAGAATGAAAGCATAGAATTTTGAAACAGCGGTCGGTGACGATGGAAGTGTGCGTGGCTTAACATTCCAACTCTGGATTTGCGTCTTTAACATGAAGAAGTACACACAGCAATTTCGGGGCGAATATCCACGATGATCAAAATGACCTGCAGCAGGTTTTATAATGTATAGGAGCAGGGTTTTGGTGAAAAATGCACAAAAGCAGGTTTATGGTGAAAAAGGCGTCTTTTCGAACTCCGTACCTGGATGAACGCTCTCAAATCTAACAAATGCGTAACTCGTGGAATCTTCGCAAGAACTTAAACTTAATCATATTTTCGCAAGAACTTTATGAAGTTATGAAGATTTCACAATGTTATCACAAAGTGCCATAGACCATAACACAGCATGGGCGAAATGCACTTAGAAACTTTATTGAATTTAAATGACACTGATCTTTTTGTGCAAAACGTTTGCTTCACTTCTGGTGCAGGAATTATGGAAAAGGTCAGAAAAAATGACAGAAGGGAAATGATGACAGCCACTGGAAAGTTGCGCCTAACTTGACCGGATGAAATTTTTGAATAAATGATTCTTAAACTTTCTCAATAATAAACAGTTGGTAACAAGCATAAAGGTTTGCGGCCCACAAAACTGTGCATTTCACCAGGAACTTGACATTTAGGCTGTTACTGCACCATATATACGCTTCTAACGACATAAGACAATTAACTTGCAAGACCGACTCGCACAAAATCATTACCAGCTCAGAAACATCAAACAATCCTTTTCAGGAAAAATACTTGTTTGTTTGTTTTTAAAAAAAAACATAATATCCAACCAAACTGTAACCGCCCATAACAAACTCCTACCCCCAAGATTCGATCCTTTGACCCTTACCTCACAAGCGTTGAGCAATTCTCTAGCGTCATCCAGCGAATCCAGAGCTTTAGATGTCTGTTCTCCGACAATCCTTTCCATCGAGACCTGTTCTTTTTTTATCAATTTCATCGTTTCCTGAAATTTTCAACGAGATGCATTGAACTTTCGTTGAGTCTCGCAAATCGCAAAAACAAACAATATCTCTTTAAATGTAGACGGCGACTTTGATCACGTGACCTTCGGTGTCAAAATTCAATTCGTTCGGTGGTCAATGTAAGAAATTATACGAAAATGATCACAAGTTTTCAATATTTTACTCTTTGCTTCTTGAAAAACAAAATTGCATTTTGCAAGTCATTTCACTTCACACAAAATCAGAAGAATAAAAAAACAGCAGGATCGTTATAAAACTCTTTTCAAATAGCAAAAGACAAGCATTAGAAAGGTTCCAGTGATTAAACAACATAACTTTTTCAACCTGAATATCTTCCTTGTAGTCGAAGCATCTCTTTGTTGCTTGGAGTCGTCGCTCGGTGACGTCAAATGCGTTGATGATTGACAGGCTGCTCTCTTTCCATGTCAATAAAGATTCCTTAAAAAAAAACAGAAACGTTGTCAAACCAGCAAACAATCAATTTGTGACCGAAATATTTCCAAGCAGGAACCCAGACGAGAGTGTCATGCACGACTTTCCAGCATTTGTAACAGAACCGCACAGGTCTGATTGACGACAAACACACTTTCCATCTTGAGTTGTAGAGTGAATGATCCCACGATCTCAAGCGAATGCATTGCCAACAATCATTGTCAGTTGAGGTTGTTGAAGCTGATGCAACTGTTACAAATCCAGTGGGTGGCATTGAATCGAAACAGATCCAACCCATACAAAGTTTTGCTGTTTTTTAGATTTACAGTAAATGCTCTCAAGTTGATTATTATCAGAAACTGCAACAAATATATCAAAACTGCAAGAACATTGCGGTAGTTTTATAATAAATTAAGTAAAAATGAATTTTATGCAGGGAAGCCATCTTCAGATCTGATCAGACAGTCAATTAACTAATAACCCTGAAGCAAATCTAGGGAATTTGTGGCATTCCTACAACTTCACCCCCATCAAGACATCAGAGGACAATTAACTTCTTTGCAACACAGAAGCAAATTCTGAAGCATCTAACACAACATATTATGTTCTGCTGCTACACTGTACCAATGAAAGAGTTTAAATAACGTGGTTTGATGAGAATTAAACATAAATTTATGAAGCAATTTGATTATTCTCATGCACCACTCCCCATCAGCAAACGAACAGAATTACCAAATCTTGTTGGACTTCGGATTCCGGCAAATACTTGGACAGGTGATTCAAGGTGGTGCTCAGCCACTCGAGGGCATCCAAGTGCTGATCTCGTCTCGACAAGACGTCGAAAAACTGACTGGAAAGTTCCTTAAATGTGAAAAGACAATAATTGTAACACAAAAGATTAGAGTTGATAGTTAAACCACGCGCATAAGTTTCAAACTGGACCGACAACCATCGAAGACAAACTGCTCAAAAAATCCCAGCAGTTAATACTAACGACCAAGCATTCTTACCTTAAATTTAATAGGGTCAGGATCCAAGGGATTGTGGATCAATTCCACAACATTCTCAGCAACTTTCACCCAGTCTTGAACTTTCGCCAATGTTTCCTTGAAATCTTTTTGCTTTTCGGGAACTTGGGTTAGTTTGCTACAGAATAAATACACTGGTCAAGAAGAAATCCGTAGTAGATATTTGCAATTACTAAACGTAACCAAACTTGAAAAAATGGTTGGTTTTGACATAAAATATTCCTGCTTCTACTCAACTTACTTGTACGTCCTTTCTTCTGCAGCCAGCAGACGTTCATACTCCTCTTGTATTTCCTCCGCACTCGGCAGCGACATCTCGTGAGAAGCAGCACGAGGTAAATTCGTCCGCATGTCGTTTATTTTGCTCAGCAGTTCGTTCAAACGTTCCAACCGTGGTTGGAAATAAGACTGAAAAATAAGTTGAAGTTGTTGAAGTCGATTGGAAGTGGGTACAGTCATCGCAATACTGGACAATAAGTGCGAGCGAAGGCAACCCTTACCTTGTGCTCATGCATGAGTTCTTCTGGTGCCAGGGATTTTTCTTCCATCCTTCTTTCCTCGCTCCCTAACTGCGCGCGGCATTCAGCGGCAATCGATGCCAGTTCCTCGTACGCTTCAGTGTATCTACGTCACAAAGTAGCATAAATCTAACAAGTGATTTACGCGCACAACATTGGCGAAAAATTGTTTGCGTAAAAATCGATTTGGAACAAGTTGCGGAAAATATTCATCCAATTTATGNTTTCATATGTCTGGTTTTGTGATGAAGAGACACCACGTGGCCGCACCGAGACAATGAGACAATGATACACGGANCCGAACGCCTCGTGCACGAAACGTGATTTGAAAGAACGNGAATACCGNATTTTCCGGCTAATAAGCCGACCCGACGAATAAGTCGAGGCCAGTTTTTAGCTCTGAAAATGAGAGTTTTTCCATATTGCCGCCTAATAAGCCGAATCAGAAAATTTCGTTACCTAACTTTGTCAGGTATGCGTTACATTCATTACGCACCAACGCATGTTCTTTATAATGGTGGA
>JGI24159J19872_10001867_pt1 | contig 24120 bp, 19 predicted proteins | sample Ectturendosymbi4_FD_19872 | JGI IMG/M metagenome (IMG submission 19872)
TGTTTCTTCAGTTTATTCCGAAGTGACTGAGGAGTACTTCTTCGTCGATCATCCTGGTCTTTCTTGTAACGGCAATGTTGGGGTTAATTTTAACCACAACAAATATAATGTTTTTGGTGTATTTATTGATTTACTCGTCAGTGAGATACTTGACATATCTAATTAACAACACTAAATCTTCAATGCGATATTTAAAGTGGAAACACCGTGAAAGTGTTAACAAGGCCCTAGAAAGTTGCTTGTAAGTATACCAGGGTTTTTTAAGGTAAATGTTAGGTACCCGGTATGGACCTGTAGTGACCCGATTTCTGTGATTCTAGGGACCCGATTTTCTTTCATTCTAGGGATCCGATGATAATTTTCTGATTCTAGGGACCCGATTTTAAATTCTCGGGACCCGAATCCGGTCCCTAAAACACCTTAAAAAACCCTTGAAGTATACTGAAAATGAATTTCTAATTTTTATGCAAAGCTCGTGCCCCCTTAGAAGTTATTGATTCCTTCCTGGGGGGGCGCCCCCTATTAAGAACCACTGCTACAAATGATGTGTGAGTGTTCACAAGGTTGACACAGTTTTGTCTTTATCTGTTATATAACCAGAGTTTGTGCTTTTTGTGACTTACTTTCTTCAACCACACTGACGTCATTTTTATCGTCCTTATCTCTCACTTGCAACAGAGAATACTCCAAGTCACGATTTTCGTAGCTTTTGTAATTGTTGTGATCCAACTCTTGAAGATAATCTAGTAGGTCATTATAGAAATGAAACGAATCGCGTTTGGATTCAAGGGCAAGCTCTCCCAAGTCGTCTGGATGGTACCCATTGGACGAGGAAACACACAGTGTAATGACCCACACGCTGTGGAATGTACGGCTAACAAGTAACATTGAGAAGCCCTTAAGCTTGGCAGGAATTTTTTGAAAGTCAACTGACGCCTGTGAATGCAAACCTCAGCGATTCACTTAACCTTTCAACTGCGGCTGTACGTGGAGCAAAGAAGGAGATAAAAACATCAGTAAATCATCATTTGCAGCCACAAAATATAGGTAGAATTTACGAACTTGGTTTTACGGTTTTGACTTTGATTTGAACGTTTCACATGTATTTTCCGATTTTACGAATTTTAGCTTCTACCAAGCACTTTGTAAATCATTTTTCACTCTACACATCGTGGAAGTCATCTATCATACACAGACGTGAGTTAAATATGATCGCTGGAAAGATGTGAACTATCTGGGATCATTTGACTGACTGCCCTCTTGGAAAGAGAATTCCATTTTGATAAGAACTCAGAAACAATTAGGTCAGTTTTAAAAATAGTAATACTGTACTTTTTGACACAAGGTGAAATGAGTGTTGAGCGTAACTGAAGTTGCTACAGCAACAATGTTCAACTGACATGCAACTAGCTTACAACTCAAATCATCCGTTGTAGTTGAAAGAACAATGGCATACCGAAGAATTAAGAATTTGAACAAAAAATGCCTAAAACGTGTCATGAAAAATTTCAGGGAAGACACGGGCAGGCCAGGCGCAATTTCAGGATGATCATGACCTTAATGTGCATTCACAAAATCCACCGTGCAAATAAGGACGTTCCGATCATACCCGTTAGTGTTGCATTCTTTTCTCTCCTTAACAGGATTTATCACAAACTCACTTCACTTTGATCTTTAAAATGTTCATTTCGAACAAATATGATGTAAAGGTCTTCAGGGAAAGTCGGAAAATCTATTTACTACAACCTCTCAACAAATTCTATCTATCTACGCTCACTCACCTGCTCAACTTTTTCAGGGACTTTGTTTGCGCACCCAGACATACTTCCAAGAATTCGAGCAAGTGTAAGGATTAGCTAGTAGACATTGTCGCTTGCTCTCTTTTTATGTTTCATTAAATCTAACGTTGCTTTGCTGAAGATCTTAGTACGATTGCACATCCCCCTCAGTGCATTTCCCTTTGGACTAGACGAGCAACTGAGCATAAACGGGTGTACCTTTGAACGACAATCGTACAACATTTTTCCATCATTTATTTCCTCTAAAAGCTTGGTTCAATCAAGTTATAAGCTCTCCAGCCCTGTCAGTTGTTTTGTAAAATCACCCTCAGATTGTTACATAGCCCGACGAACTGTTATTTTTTACATATGTCTAAGCACTGCGTAGTCATGCGAAAGAAAGATCGCATAAGAAAACTTCAGATTTAGATTTTCTTGCACACTGGAACATTTTTATAGGGTTTATTGTACGTGCGAGAAAAATAGCTGCTAATTTTGCTCTCTTACAATGAAAGATTGATGTAGTCCTTCTGGTTAAAATTGTGCTTAAATTCTGAAATCGTTTGAAACTCATCAAACAGCATAGTACTATGCTATGTGGCTTTAACTTTTTTACGGTAAAACGTTTCGAATAGCTCGTTTCCACAACTGCATCTGCTCAGCATACGGTCGACTGCTAAAGGTGGTTAGTACCTGCCGCGGGAAGCAATTGTTTGCTATGGTAAAAGCTCAGCTGTCGTTTCCTCCTCAGTTGGGTTGAGTCACTACGGTGCGCAGACGCCGCCAAAGTGTCGACTGTGATCTCTAATCATAAATTTAACATAAACAAGCTGATGTAAAGCAACTGATCCACACAGCGATGGAGTCTCAAAACTTGTTTTGCTGAATCTCGGTCTCGAACTGTGCAGGTCTCAGTCTCGGATGCAAAGATAGTCAGTCAGGGACAAGAAAATACTTCAGATTCAAAAAATTTATCTGTTTTTTTGTCCAAAAACTTGTTTCAAAATTGCACAACAAACATGATTTTACGTTTGATCCCAGCAAATGGATCTCTTATCTGTCCACGAAAATGTTCAAAAAGATGGTAAAATCTCTTTCTTGTGCGATGTTACTGTATTGGAAGAGTTTTCCCAACATTTTACGAAATTTTTCAAGATTTTTTGTATGATGTCACAACGTAGAAGAAAGTGATAAGCGCGGCCCAAGCCCACGTTTACGAACACATGCTACTGAGGTACAGTGGCAAACGTTGGACAGGGCACACAACCTTTTACAGCGACTCGTTTCTTTTTTCTTCCAGGCAGAGAAAATATCAGTAGTAAGTTTTTAAAGCGCATTGAGGGTGAAAAAAACGCAGTCACACTAGAAGCGAGCAGGTTCTAACAACGGTGAGCTGGATAATTGAGGGTATCTTCTCATGAGACTATCCACACAAAAAACAGCATTCGCTGCTAACAGCGTTGAGCCTGCGCATAGCCATTCCCTTTCCTGCAGAGACACGCCATTAGACTGATCATGCTGAACAGCACAACGTAGTTTGTATGCAAAAATAGACAGCAATGCGATTGTTTAAACGAGCGATAATTAAGTACATGGCGTGTATAAAGTTTGGAAAGAAAACGCTGTGCGTTGGAAGATCGGCAAGGAAAGACTAGGAACAGACAAGCGTCTTCGAACGTCGTCGTGCAGCTTAAGGCAGCATTGTGGAAAATGAGAGGAAATGCATTTTTTTGAAACTTGCATCACAAACTCAGGCGCCTGAAGTAAATGCAAAGTGTGTTTGGTTCAGTGTTATAGCAAATATTCAGAACACGAGCTTCTGGAAAATATTTTAAAAGTAGTTCCAAATCTATTGCAAGTATCTAGAACACGATTAAACACAAGCAAACTTTGCAAAAACGCAGAAGTACAAGAATAAGCAACTTTTTTTTAAAGTCTAAATTAGAAATTTTACGACACCTTAGCTTCGGCAGACAAAGCAGAACTACATGACTTCAATTCCATTTGCGCAGTAACTCACAGCCACTCTGCAAGGGAAAATATTGATTCTATCTGAATTAGAGCTGATGATGCCTACTTCGTAGACGAATGATATACACTATACGATTTTGGTGTCTGATTCATTGCTGGGAAAGGATTTCTTTCGACAGACAAGAAAATATCAAGCGTTACCTTCAAATAGGGTCCACAATTTAGTCCAAAAAATCTGGAGTCTTCCAGGTAACAATCACGTGCTTGAATTAAAAATCTTGACTGCAGAAGCCTTTCAACTTTTTTGCTTTTGCGCTTCTGGGTTTATTTCGGGAAATGCACGTGTGGGTAACGAATTCCCGTTTGCTTCACGTCTGGCGCATTTTATTAACCTCGCCGACGAAAGCCGAAAAAGTCTTCGAAGCGCAGCGAAACGGGGCGAGCATCACGAAATGGTGTAAACAAATAACCGTGCGTATCTTTCTTTCCGTCGGCTCGTTTTGGAGCGCGGAGATTTAGAAAGCAACACAGTGCGTACGGGTGAAGGTATTGCATGGACTTTTTCTCAGCACCTGCATTGCTTTTGTCCAAATAGGAAAAACCTTACGAAAATTTTTGTTTTTTCAGGACTCTCAACGCCACGAGGTGTTGGCAGAGTTGATAGAACTGTGTTTTGTTTACACCTTCAAATGCTTCACCGGATTCCCAGAATTATTTCCTGAAACTGACAACTTGAACATGTTCGGCCATCTTGAACAAATATTAGAGATTTTAGAAATAATGGACTTATTTGATAGTTATTTTTCTAGTCAATACAGGTATTTTTGTTCTCATGTTTTCCAACCATAAACACGAAGCGTCATTTTTCTTCATTACAACATTCATATTTGTTTCGTTGTACATTTTTTTCGGCACGACACAATGGAGACGCAGATGAGATCTACGACTGCTTGTTTATCCAGTAATGTTTGATCCTTCATCTCGAAATTGTTTGATATAGGCCGGAGTTAAAGAAAGCCTGTCTTTAAAAACACGTCGAGCTGCTTTTTTAGCTTTTGCTACAAAGCGAATGACACGTAATATCTGGAAAAACTAGGAAGCGAGATTGCACATCTTATAACCGATTGTTCTAGAGATCATTTGGTCATCTATGGCACAGTGTTATGGGGCCCGTTTTGGGGGCCCACAACGACGTCCGTGCTCAGCTTTGTCCCTATAGTATCGTTTCTATATTTTCGATGATTCGCAGAGGAACTGCTTTCCGATCCCACGTTGTATTGCGATTCCCGCACCAGAGACGAGAAGAGGTCGTCTGTTGACTTCGTCTTGCCCTGGAAGACAAATAAAAACAGCACTGCATTCAAACCTTTGTCGGACCAGTTCCGTTCATTCGCTGTGACGTGAAGGGCTGGGCAAGTGTTTACATGATTGGGTGGAAGTAAACGTTTTACAGCGGTTTAGCTGAAAAAGGTATATCAGAAAACGATTACTACAGAGATAAAGAAGTCAGCTACTTGTTACACTGATAACTGTGGAAACTATGGAAGCCACATTATCGCACAGATTCCGATGTGACAGCACGAATCTCACACGCACAGCTCAGCAAAAGCATTCAATCGATCTAACTGTGAAAATTGGCTCCTGGCAACGCTGGGCGTTCGACGGCCTTGTCCTCATTTGCCACGAAACGTTGCCTGAACGAACGACCTACATTAAAATGTGAAACAGTTTTTGGTTCCTAGGTTTGATCGCCAGCCCCAAGCACGCAATCCTAGCCACGAATCGGTATACTTGTGTAAACTCGTTCATAATGATTTGTCACAACCCGTTCGTCTGCAGCACGTTTTGCCAGAGAAATCATACGACAAGAAGGCTATACGTCGTTCTGTGTAACCTTTGAAAAATACTTGGAATTAAACATTTATTAACATCAAGTTTCGATCGACAGCTCCGCGTTGCTAAGTAGCAAAAAATCTTCTCACCTTCCGCGCCCAGTATTTTTGCCTTATTTTTGACCAGTCAACAACGTTTTCAAGGCTGTTGATTCTGGCACCAGCTTCTGGAGGAAACGTTCGTTTTTTTGAAAGATCCTCCCCTTGTTTCCCGCCAGGAGAAGACTGATCCTGCAATTGGTCGAGTTACGTGAGAAGCAAATAAACTCACATCTTCCTAACTCTGGCAATATGCAAAATATTAGCCAATTTTCACACAAAAACAAGAAACATCTCATTGTGGCAAGCTTGTTTTCACCCAAGTTTAAAGTTGAAATAATGTTTTTTTTGTAATACTATTACATCTTATTTAGTTGAATTGTCACATTTATACTTTCTACTGTTCGATCGACGTCGCTCAACATAGATTCTGACCTGATCGAAGGCCGTCTGATGGTTCGTCCAGGCGGAGTGATTCACGATGACTTCGTACGCGTCCTCGCTCGCTCTCGGGTCGTGGTCATCGTCCGCGTGGTGGTCGATGCCAACGTCGCACGCCCTCCCTGTTATCAGTGCCGGATTAACCATTAGGCTACTTAGGCTATAGCCTTAGGCCCTTGAAAAATTCGGCCCTCAAATTTTTTTGATTTATTGTTTTTGTCACAGGTAACTACCGAGTATGACACTGAGTTACATTTAATACATGTTTTATGTTATGCTTGCGTTATTTCGCTGTAAACAATTTCATTTTTTCATGTATGTATTTCTACTAATTTTTGTAGCTTAGTTTGCAAAAGTTTAGGCCCTTCTCTAGTAAACAGCCTTAGGCCTACAGCACCCTTATCCGGACCTGCCTGTATGAAGCAAACGGCTTTGCTTGAAGCCAACAGTGCGTAGTTAGTGGATTAAGCGAGATGTTTGGTTGGACATCAGGGACCGACTGCACGAGGTTGCTTCGTTTCTCATATCAAGAAACCTTGGCGCAAGGCGCACAGGCAGTCGTTACTGTGGCTTACGAAACAAAACGTCAGTCATTTGAAATCAGGGCACTGGTGGAAACGCGACTGAGACAAGGTAGGAAAAAGCCTTGTTTGAGCTGCAGCGCCACCGAAAAAGTAGCAAAGATGGTTTATACCTTTGTGCTTCACCAAGGACTGAACGAAATGAAAGAAGGTGATGAACAGATTGACCGGAGCTGGCGACAGACTTGTCTTCTTCATGTTGCGGATAAGCTTCGCGCGTCCGAACTTCCATTCTGTGTCGGATTGAGCCTAAAATCAAAATTAAAACTTACAGAAACGTGGTAACGCGGTTGTCGAGTCACAGGCGTTTGTAGTTGGTGAGGCTGATTTGAGGGTGTGGAGAAATAAATTTAGACTATAGGAACAAGTTTACACGCCTCTTCATTGAACAAATAGATTGTACTGCATTCCTCAAGGCTCAACTCTTGGGCCATTGCTCTTTGTGATGCACATCAATGATCTGACCTTTATTTCAAAATTTAAAGCGGCGCTTTATACGGATGTCACCTGCCTGTCTCTCTCAAAATTTAGTTTCACTACACTACACAGAACACATTCCTTTCATCCTTATGATCCCGACTCCTTGCGGTAACACAGCACAATAACATTGAGATTCAATCCAGGAAAAGCTTAATTTTGGCTTGAAAAACTAAAAAAGAGGCACGTATGAAAAACGATAAAGTTTGACATAACGTACTACTCAACTCAAAGTAAGAGTGTTCAGTGTTCAAAATCGTTTAATCAGACAAGAGAAGGCGTTAGAGAAAATGAACGTACTTACCTGTATCCGTTGGTAAGTATCGGACATCATAGCAATGAGTAAGTTTATCAGAACAATGAGAGTAATGACGTGATAAAGGCCAAAGACTATCTGAACCAAGTATATGGTGAACTGGGGGCTTCTGTTGACAGGAGGCAAATTGTCCGGCTCGATCAGACCGAAAAGTGCGAAGAAAAGGATCTGGAATGTGTCCAGCGGGTTCAGCAACCTCGCTTGGTCAGTAGTTGTTCCTAGTGACATAAAAGTAATGATTATTCGTGGCGGACGAAAATCCTGTGCACGCAACACAGCATATCATAGATGATTTAACAGTTGTGTTTTCCAGGATATTTGCCGCGACAACGGCGGAAGTTCTACAATTGCAAAGAACTCACACCTTCAGCATTTTGCGAACAGTACGCGCACTGCCTGGCAGTTTGACTCACCCACAATCGCTGTTGTGTTTGACTCGGAAGAAAAGACAGGCTGATAAACTGCTGCCAGCCACATGGTGAAAGCGACCTGAAAATGAAAACAGCTTTCTTTTCAAACGAAACAACAACAGGACTGAGTGCCCATGCAGGGTTTTCAAAGCAGACAAAAAAAAACAAAACACGCCTAATGTTCAGTCGTGTGTATTCTTTACGATGCAGTTGACTTAACTACCTATGACAACAAGCAAACGCATTTCCCTTACAGTGTGTTACTTCGTTTCACAATACAGGAGAAAAGTTGGGTTGCAGGAACGGCTACTTACAATGAACATGATAACGATCACACCAAACTTGATTAAGTCATTGATCAGCCCTTCGATGATAATGGTCCAAGGTCCGAAAAGATAGTGGAAACTGAAAAAATACATATCGCGTTGTATAACTGCAATACATTCTGGTGATAAAAAAAACTTCGCAACTTTTCAGTAAGTCACAAACTTTACGAGATTTTTCCACCACCTTTATAATCATTCATTTATTTTCATGCCCACTTCTCCTTTCTGAAGGGTGGCGGGAGCAGCAGCCCTAGGAGTTGTCGAAAAATCTCAAGGTTTTCAAACACCTCTGATAGTTCTCCTGGTTCCACACCTGCTGCAGTGTATTGTCGCTTTCTTGCAGCACACACTGGCTTGGGTTTGTTGAGAGGCACAATACCCGGTTATTTTATTGCTAATATTCATTCTAGCCTGATCGCACGCAGCAGAAAACCGATCGAGTGCATGTCGAAGGCCCTGTTTTAGAAGATGCAATCAGTACTAAATCATCTGGAAAAATCAAACAATTGATCCTGCAGCTTTCTGCAGTGATGCCCTCGTCGACCAGGCTGTGACTGTCTATCCAATTCATATAGGCTATGAAGAGGAGTGGTGTTAGCACACAGTCTTGTCGAAGTCCAAAACCCGCGGTGAACAGTTGCGATTTAATTCCACCGACAAAAACGACACTGAACACAAACATCTGAGCAGCAATACAGTGACTTGACAGCCAGTAGCAGGTCATATACTTTTTGAGATCGATAAAGCAAGCGCATGGATCGTTGAAATTCTCCAGGTGGAGAGGGAATATCTGGCCAGCGCTTCTACTGGAAGAACGAAAACCGCACTTCTTGATCACCTGTTTGAGCAGTTTCTACGTGCGTTCGACAATATTTTCAAAAATCACACTCTGCCTCATAAATTTGTCAGGTCGTACTTGAAATACTTTACAGTATGTTGCATTTACAGCGTACTTTTGATGCTCTTTCAAAGCAAAATGCTAAAAACTACGTGTCCATGCAGATTTCATCCCATGAAATTTTTAGCGAATTGCGAACTGCCAAGTATAACCTGAAAATCAGAACAAGGTAAAAGGTCGTCTAAACGTCATGCTCGTTCGTCTAATGTACATTGCAATGCTATAAATATCACCCTTGTGCACCATTTCGGGCAATTTTCGGCAGCTGGCGCAATGGTGGACGAGTTGATGTTCTTCACAAGCCGAATGAGGAAGTTTTTTTCGGACAAGATCGTTTAACAAGACACAGGTAAAACTAAATGCTGTTTGCCTGAAACAGCCAAACTTAGCAAAGCAGCCAAACCTGCTGCAGTAGTGAATACACACAGTTATCATCCAACCATGTCAAGTTTACCACTCGCAAGCCAACCAACCAACCGTATCTCAAAACGATTGCTTGTCACCGCGCAACCTAGATGTTGACTGCACGGTGCTGGCTGCGGCAACTGGTCAGGGCAGGTTCAGTAAAAAACAACACGGAAGGGAAAAAAACAACGTAGAAAAAAGCCGAGCTCGCTCACCTTAGAAATTCGAGCAGCTGCACAAACGCGAAAGTCATCGCAGCCGACAAAAATATATTCCTCACGTAAATTATCTGAAGGCGCGCGCCGTTCAGTGGCGGGAAAGCGATGGCGATCAAGTGAACGACGATTGCCATCGCACACAGGATGAGTACGATTGTACGTATCTAGATAGGAAAAAGCGAAAAACGGCTGAAACTGTGCGACTGCATTTGTACAAGTGACGCACGCGGACAGGTCTGTCTCTGCGTGGGCTTCACGAAGTAATTCTGCTCGGGAACCTACGTGTGGGCAGGATGTGGTTGTTCAGACAGACTGTAGCTGCAAACTTTGACAGCAAGACTGTGATCCACTGATGCCTCTAACAACTGCAGGAGGAATGGGGCGAAAGAGGAACACCACAATAGAAAACATAATTTACAAAGACGTTTCATGAAGATTTAAAGACAAACCTAGAACTTTTTACCTGTGGCAAACAACAGTTCAGGGAAAATCTGCAGGTTTTCACTGTGCTCGTGGATCTTTAGACATTTTAAAACAAATCGTAACTGTAGTATGTTTCAATAACAGCTGGACTGCATTTACAGTTTATTGCTACCTGCATCATAAAAACTACAAAAACTACAACCACAGCTGTGCTTTTGCACTCCCAGAGAAGATGCCTTTCGACCTGATTTGCCCCTGACCGGAAGCAAAGCTGTGAACCGGAAGCAAAGCCGTGAACTATTCTCACCCGTGCGATCCCTGTTCTGCCTCCTGGTCCGGTTAGTTCGTTGACGAGCACGCCAGACACCCAGACCAGCAGCAGCCACTCGTTCCACTCCGGTATGAGGTCGTCTTGGTTGTAGATGGGCGTGAGGGGTACGGCGACGGTGATGACAAAAAAGGTGACCTGAAATAGCGGGAGCACATGTGAACCTGGGCGATATAAACTTTGAAGCGGATAACTGTGAAATTCCAAATCGCGCGTGAGACGCTTTACCCTCATTTGGAACAAAATCTAATGAAGTCAGTGTTCCTTGCACGATAAAAGGATCTATCTACAATTAACCATATCTCAGACAGTGGCGTAGCCAGCCCAGAAATTTGGGGGGGCAAATGTTTGATTTTAGGCGAATAACACTATTTTGTTTGGAAAACGCTTCTCAAAGCATAAAATGACCATATTTTCTAAACATTTGGGGAGCGCATGGCCCCTTTCCCCCCTGGCTACGCCTATGAACTCAGATGAAACAGAATCAGGATTATGGTTGTGCCTGAATAACAAATGGCGGGAATTGTCGGAAAACCACGACTGCAATTAAAAAAAAACATGCTCCTTTATTGCAATGACTTTCTTTCACGAACTCGTGCTTTAATGCAAACAATTTTCACTTTGGAGAATTACAGTTGCAATAGGCCTTAATAACACTTCTTTGTCATGGACACAAAACGATGTTTAAACGTTTTTCTACAAGCTTCCGTGCAAACCTCCTGTCGTTTCCAACATCAGCTTTACTTACCAGGTAGAAATGGCTGACGAGGTTTACAATGAACTTGATGATAGGGATGCGACTGCGGGCGTGAAAAGGCAGCGAAAAAATGAGCCAAAATACAGGAACAAACAAAATAAGAAAGAACAAAAGCGCAAACTTCCAGTCTGCCCAGTTCAAGCTGCCGACCTGAAATAAGAAGACAAACACGTGAGGTTATGCACTGTTGCACATTTTCTAGTTTCAGGGCAAACAGTTACTGCGCCTTGGAAAGCGAAAGGAGTATTAACCGTATGGCAACGTTTAAAGCATGAGTAAATTTTCCACGTGTCAAAAATTTCAAAAGTGCCCTCCTTTTAAACAAACAACATTCCACATGACTGGATTTCCACTTGGAAAGGATAGTGAAAAAGCAAATTATAAAAGAGGATCAAACTCTAACATTGCTACTTTCCAAGCTGTACTCACCCAAACGTCGGACAAATACTTCTGCACAGCGGGATGAGCAATCACCTGTTTTTGCTCACAATCTATTAATACGTCGAGAAAAGGTGACGATTTTCGATCAGTAGCTTTCAAAATATCGTTCGCACCGTTTGCCGCACTGTAAAAAATGCAGTATTTGCAAAAGGATTGCAACGTTTTTGTTCTTTTGGTAGTTTATGGCCGTCATAAACGTTAATTTTAAAGCAGATAAAAGTGTGTGAGCGATTTTGAATTTTACCACAGAACTTAAGAATAGGAAGGCAATATGCTCGCAACGCGAATTTGCAAAAATGTGAAAAAAAATTTCAAAACGCGTTTTCCAAATTACTTGAAGTGGTTTTTCGGAAATAAATTCGTGATAAATCGTTTTTTTGACTCGGTACCTCGCGTGAACAGCGCGTGCCAACGAAATGTTCAAATAAAAGTTCAAAATATTTAGCTACGGGCAACAATTTATGATAAGCATTTCAAACAATTAATGCGGTGAAAGTGAAAAGTGCTTTTGTGCCTTTCTGTCACGTTTTCAGCATCAATGTATTTGTTACAAAAGCTGCGCAACCTTCCGCGAGCTCATAATCCCCAAGCAAAAAACATTGCTCTTCCAGATAAATATTTGTTTCTTTTCACGTTCAAAAAATATTAGGCAAGTTCAATGCGACGCAACCCGTTTCGCAGAAACTATTTTCTTGCTCATCACCTGCAAATTTCCAACAGATCAACGGCCAGGTTCTCGCAGTAACTCGCACATTCCAGAAGGCTCTTTGCCTGTTCCTTTTCGCGATTGCTTGCCAAGGTGAAGGCGCGCGAAAGCTTGGCCGCGGTGTCTATGGGCGCAGAGGAGGCCAGCACGAACTCCTCGAGTATGTCCATGTTGGTGGTCGGGGGGGTCTCGAGGTTGGTAGCATATGGCCGCGACCTTGCTGATGACGTCGACGAGCTCTTGCGATCGACGTTCGCAAATGGTGACGTGGCCACCAACATCAGGTCGCAGACGAACGGCTTGTCGTTGATGAGCTTGTGCGTGTCGTGATCGCATTTCAAGAGAAAGCTGACCACGTTCTAAAAGAAGGCGATGCATGATGACATGGCAGAGAACAGGATCGAACCACCGCCTAATCCACGCAATACGCAAACGCGCGTGCACACGCACACATACACGCGTACCGCGCAGGGAAGCAGCAACAGGAAACTTTCTTTAGGAAGGCTGTCGTTACTTGAACAAAACCTACACAAATAATTAAGAAGTCCAAAATCCAAGCGAAATTTCGATAATTTCGGAGAGAAACACCACGATTTGACTCTTGTTTACGGTTCTGTCTGAGAAACGTGTTACTGGCACGGACGCGCAAATGCAGCGAACGGAACTGAAGAAAAAGAAATGAGATCTAAATAGCTTCTGCGCCCCTTTCTGAATTACAATTCAGTACCCTAAGCAATGTTCTAATCCGTGTTGGTATTTCGCATGTAAAACATCAGAAAGGTTAAATATGAAAAACACACAGATGAGTTCCAGGAGGTAAGCACTGGTCAATGTTGGTGTTATGAAACTGAGTAATGCGTGACCGATAAATAGTTTTGTTTTTTGTTCGTCGTTTGCGCGTGACTCTACTTTGTGGCATTTATACATCAATGAGGCAATTTTTTATGCCAACGTAGACGCAAACTGCGAGTTCAGAAAAAAGCGAGTTGTGCCAGAAACGTTACCTTTCAGAGGTGAATTTTACAGCGCATGTTTTTTATCACCCAATGTGCAACGCTACATATGTACATTTGCCTTCGCCGAGCCTACCTGCAAAAGGGATGGAGAAATGCACGTGCCTAACTGCAACAACAGTGGAAAATGGAACTAACTTGACTCGGTATTTTTCAGACAAACCTACCAAAATGCTGCATAAGATAAAAATAACACATCAGCAAATTTTTTGTAACACCGTAGCAATTTTTGAGGATTGAAAGTTTTTCTTGACTCGTTTGTTTTTACAGAGATGCCTCAGTAAGCGTTTTATACGCAGCAATTGCATTTACACTCAAACACGCCGAGCTCCTATCGTTGAAAAAGATGCAACAGTCTCTTCGTCGAAAGTCAGATTTTCTGTGATACAGTATAAGAACTTGCTCAGTATTGTCAAAACTTACGTAGTGACGTGAAGCAGCAGCAAATTGAATGGGGATACGTTTCTCTTGTTTAGTTTCTTTCCTCGAAGACGCTCCAGTTTCAGTCAACAGCTTCACCATCCTTAAAGAACCGGACTTGGCTGCAAGGTGGAGAGGCGTCATGCCTTTCTGTTAACGCAAAAAACGCTGAAGTGGTTAACCGAAACGTCTCAAAAAGCTTCACGAACTAAAATCAGCTTTTTTCGGTTTTTGATTTGCTGGGGACAACAAAGCTGTTGATCTCACGTTTTCAGCGAAAATGAAGGAAGCCATGAATCAAGTGCAGTGGCGGAAATACGCAAGTGAGTGAAGAACCGGTTTATCTGAAATAAGCTGGTTGCTTAAAGTTTGACATACGAATGTGACATGGCCACCATCTGCACGGGACAAAGGGACACCCGATTTAGAAGAAAGTGGTACGTGTGTTGTTAGGTTTATTAAATACCATAAGCAGATACCTAACGTTTCTCTGTTAGCCAACTCAACTCGCATTGCCATAGTTGACGCTCGTTTAAAGATGACATATTCCCCTTCACAAAACCGAACGGAATACCAGTGAGTAAGCATTCGGGAAGGCTTGATGCCGCCTAACTACGATAAATTGTTTCATTGCATTTCCGGGTAAATCGCCCTCGCAGCTGTAGATTCCGTTTTCCTCATCAGCAGCAACAGAGTTACATTCCATGCGATGCCGCTAATCTCGAGTGAATCATGCGGTTAAAGTTGCTACAAGACTCCTGCTGGTTGACTTATTCCACGAACAAAACTGTTGTTAAATTTGCAGGAGTAAAGTTTCTGCACACCAACAGCAGTGGTTGTCTGTAAATCCGAGGCAAGCTTAGGATTTAGATACCTCGGACGCGTTACTTTTCAGATGGACTTGGTTTCTATTCGGTCATGTCCACGTATGTTAATACAGTTGTTTTATACAGAGAGGATAGCAGTGTTTACCTTTCTTCGTGCTTACCAAGTACACCATCAAAACGTACTTTGAATTCAGTTCTATAGTGGTATGAGCTGGTGCTACAAAAAAGGCCTCGAGTGCAGTTCATTCAACCGTAACGCTTTGCATGCCACCTATTTTCGTATTGTAAGGCGGAACTTGGACTGAAATGAAATCTATTTAGACTTAATTGTGGGCTCGGCATTTAACAATTGAACTCGGATGTGGACTCGAATTGTTCACGGCAGATATAGGCTCAACTTGACCTTCAATGTAAGACTGAAAGGCGTGAATTTTGTACCGGACTTGTCTTTGACCGTAATGATCCAATAATGGCCTGAACTGTTTAAGGCGAGTCTGTTGTCAAAGATGCTTAAAACGCGAAATTATGTTTTGCATTCAACGCTCTATTTCATCGTTTTCACGATAGTTTTTCAGCTGATTTGTTCACCATCGCCCGATTTTGCTTGAATTAATGGAAGCAATGCCGCAGCTTTCCAACCTTGTCGGGGACATCAATGTCCGCGCCTTGCCCAATCAGCATCGCAGCCATGTCCAGGTGACCGTACAAGGCCGCGTAGTGAAGACAAGTGAAGCCCTTTGCGTCGACGCACTTCAACTGATGGATAGATTTGCTGAGCAGCAGTCCGACCACCGCCACGTATCCGCTGTGCGCAGCAAGATGCAATGGCGTCGCTTTCTGAAAGTTCACAAGTCAAACTCTTCGCAAGATTCAACACTTTAGGAAAAGGCGTGCGGTCGCTTTGATGACGGTGAAACGTTTCCACCTCTTTTTCTAATATGGTTACCTGGCAACAGTACAGAGACTAGAAGGCATTGAGGAAGTCTATTGCTTTTTGTAAATACACACCGTTTTGTTCGTGGTCTGCTAAATACACGTAGCACACTGTCGCTGAAGAACACCAGACATAGTTTGCTGCACGAACACAAAGGCATACCATGAATGCCAGCCATCGGCATCGGAAGAATTTTTTTCCAGGCGGGGAGGAAATAGTGGATATTTTCCAGGGGTGGTCAAAAGGATTTTTACAGTGGGGAGGGCCAACAGTGGTAAAATTTCATTTTGCCCACTCGAAATTAAGAGAACAACCTTTGTTGCTGAAAATTTCATAGGGAAAATATCAAATTTCGAAATTCAAAGGTCCAAGTTCCCCCCCCTTCCGTCGTACATGATGACAGCACAAATACTTGTTCGGGTGCAGCAGCATCAATTGCGGTTCGACAGCAAATTTATAAATATGTACCTGATGTGATAGCTTGACGCAACTATTCGATCACATACATAACCATAGAACAAACGTTTTGCAACAACTACAACCCTTCAGCACGTCAATGGCAATATCGATATATTTGCAGCAAGGTAAGCGAACGGGGTGATTGAATCAATGGTTTTATAGAAATCCGACACACGTCAACCTGCCTGTATGGCTGTTGCAGCGTCCACCCTCACGCCAGGATAGTTCAGTATCATTCGTACGAGATTCACGTGACCTGATTGCGATGCTAAATGTAGCGGTGTGAACTCGTACTGCAGAAGAAAAACAGGGTTCGTTGAAACCACTTATTCGTACGAAATAACTCCCATCGTGGTGGTGCAACTATGCCCTTAAATACAAAGTGTATCGAACAGTGTTTATCAACGTTTTCATATGATCCAGCCTATTGCGTTTGTGCAAAAGCAAACTTTGAGAACTCGACACGTTCGGCAACCATTTCGAGGCCGATCACGTGATGAACAGAGCGACTGAAGGCTGTGAACTCACTGATGATGGTGTAAGTTGCAGAGTGTAAGTTGAAGAGTATAACCACGCAAAGCCATTAACTAAGCCTAACTGTCTAATCAGTGCAATATGCATAACTTAATTATTTTTTGAAGTTATCGAACGAATCGTAATAAGTTTCCTTTTATTTATTTTTTTCTCTACTCATATTAAACACATGTCAAATGACAGTTGTCGTGTAGCTATGTCAAATAAGTGAAGCAAGCATTCCTTTACTGTTTTACCAACTTGAACTAGATTGCACTGTGTTTGGCATCCTGAAGTCGACGCGCAAATGCAGTTCAAAAATCTAACGTCCCTGAGCACCATGCAGCGCTTAACAAGAAGGAATATGCACTCAATATTGTACAAGGGTAAACTTCCAATTTGACAAAAGGCATTTCTGACGCTATAAGCATAAATGGAAGTCTGGCAATGCATAGCATTGCCGCAACACAGCACGTTCATGAAAAATCCCAAAGGTTGGGAAACATGATTATTAATATTGTCTTCCTTTGCAAAGACACCCAAAAATGACGGGCAACACATTGCGCAAAAATGCACGTGTTTTTGTACAGTCAAGCGTTAATACTGTGCATGCAAAGCAAGTGGTAAGTAAAAAAATGTGACATCTGGCCAAAAACTGCATATAGGTGGGACCGTTTCGTGTATCAGATCCTACGCTTAGTAGAGCATGGCAACTTGTGAAGTGCTACAGCTACAACAGAGCAACTGTTCACATCGAAGTCCAACCACGCAACGCTCCGCTGCATTCAAAGCAAAATGAGGCCTGAAACAAGTTTCTCAACTTGGCTCATCCCAAATCCAGCAGTGATTTGATTGTGCGCCAAGGTTTTTACCAATGAATTTTCTAAGAACCCACTTAAATGTTTAACTTGAGCTTTAGTCAAGACAGTTTCATCCCCAAAGCTATTTACAATACATTAGTCAAAGTAAAAAATACGACAGCAAACCGGTCACTGACCGAGATATTCACCACTCAAAGGTCATTCAGAATAACATTATGTTTTTTGTCCCAAGTTCAAAGCCTCTGAACGCGTTACGTGGTGACTTACGTCACGAGAAGACTCTTTGGCTCCATCTATCTTGACTCCGGGCAGCTGGCTGGGTTCGGCGGCTCTGATGCGATGCAGCATTTCTCTGGCGAAGCTCTCCTACGGACAAACGTTTTATGAAAAAGTACGAAGAACGTAAAATCTTTCGCAAAATGTTTTTTTCTATTTGAGATGAAAAACGTTTGATGATCTTCAGGCTGCATGATGACAATCCAGTTTACCTTCGAACGTAATAAACCACGCAGCTCTGTCGACAACAGCTGATAGCTACAACAATCCGATCAACCGCCATGTCAACAGACACTCCACTTTATACCATGTGTACGTTTTTCATCCTCTATATGCGCACTTACATTGCCTGATTGGGTTGCAACGTGAAGAACATTGAATCCAGTTTTGGAACTAACACTCTGCCACAGGGAGGTGACTGAAATCTGTAACTTCTTTTCGATTTTTGCTTTGTTGCTGACGATGACATCAATGATGTTGGTGTGGCCGCATTTAGCGCTGAGGTGCAGAGCATTCATCCCGTCCTGTGGTAAAAATGAACCCCATTTTTTTAAAAAGAAGCTGAGACATCTTTTTCAGCATAGATCAGGTTTATACAACAGCCTTTTAGTCATTCACTTATGAAAGCACGCTGTGCTTCACAGCAGCAGAAGTTTCCTGCGTGCTTAGCGTAATTTCGCCGCATCTTTCAAGCAACGAGGCACCTCAGGGAGAGTTCGAAACATTTCATGATCAAACTCATTGCTCCTGAACTCCGAAGCTATCGCCGTCATTCTGCGAAAGATTATGGGAACAGCATGCTTTGCGAAGCCAGGATTGTGTTTAGGCGAGAGGCTGAAATCATTTCATTGCCTGAAACGGCAGATCGTTTTTTCTTTGGATTGCATAACGTCTTCACTCCCACACGCAACGCAGTAAACTTAAGCATGCATGGCAGTAACAAGGAACACACAAATACATGAAAGAACACGAAGATAAATATGTGGCGGTAATAGAACAGCATGCGCTTGTTGGCGCTAACACCATTACTTTGATGATACACAAGCGTGTATGAGTATATGTGATACTACTAAAGGTCACACGCACGGATGACGTCATCACAGCTGTTAAAATATAGTGCTACGATGACGTCCAAGTAGGCTGATTTATAAATGCATGGTGGAGTGGGAGGCTGCGAAGGACCAGGGATAATTAGGCTGCAGACCCCCTAAGGCAGGGTTTCTTAACCTGGGGTGCTAGCACCCCCAGTGAGTGTTGAAATCAATTTCAGGGGTTGCTGGGAAGGTTACATATGTGGCGGTAAAAGGAATAAGTTTGTCTTCACTTTATCCTTGTAGTAACCAGGTGTTAGCCAATGGTAGGGGGTGCTCGACTGCTTAGGCGTGACCAAAAGAGGTGCTGAGGTAGAAAAAGCTTAAGAAACGCTGCCCTAGGGTGAAGCTACTTATAGTGTAAAGGGTATAGTTTATAGCAGTAAGTGAAAGTCTGTTGCACTGAGTATAATAATTAAGTTATTACCTACGCAAATCCTCTGTCTTATTCAAATAGATCATCTGCCCACGATTACATTTGACGAAGTCTTTTGCAACCAAATGCAGTTTCTAGCATTAGAAAAAGAACAAATCAACTTACCGAGTCCTCTTCCATTGGGTTGGCACCGTTGAGGATAAGTTCTCTGACGATTTCCGCGTGACCTTTGCTTGCTGCCAGGTGGAGGGCAGTGGAATTTGCTTTCTGATTTAAAATACAGCTACAGTAACAAAAAACGGCCCAAAATTATTGGCGATTAATCTGAAAAGGCTTGCATTCAAATTTTCACATTGCACGGTTCGTATCAGAGTTTGAAAGGCTTTTAAGTCACACTTAGGACAAGCGCAAACTAATTAAGTCCGCAATTGTGGAAGTGCACCAAATGAAACATCAGTCAACACGGCAATGCTCATTACAAAAGCGAAAACATCGAATCAATCGCTGGGAAAGCGTCCGCAATAACCGCCACATCACTTACTGTGTTAGTGGCTGTGATCACACTTTCTCTGTTCGAGTTGATCAGCTCGTTGATGACAGCGACGCTTCCCTTCGACGCGGCGATGTGGGCGCAAGTCTCGCCGTTCTTGTTCGCCTTCGTCACGAGGTCGCTGCGGTGGCCCAGGAACATCTTGACCGCGTTGGAATGGTCGTTTTCGGCGGCGAGGTGGAGCGGCGTCTGGCCGTCCTGCGTTTCAGATGCAAGCCGTTGCACAAAACGGCGACAGCCACAAGGTTCAGGTCCACAAGCACGCGGTAAGAACGCAGCACTAAACAACAGCTGCATGCTGAACTGCAAGGGCATCAATTCATCACACGTTGCAATGAGAAGAAACGGGTCGCGCAAGATCGCTCGCAGCGGTTTTCAAGCACGAACAGAGCCGTTGAAAGTGCAGGGCTTGTTTTTTTTAACAGTCAATGTGAAAACAGCGGATTCTGCAGCGAGAGCTATCCACAAACGAACACAACTCCACCAGGGAACTTTACAAATACTTTTTAAAACTAGTGCGTTGCATTGTTCTCAGCAATATGATGGGAGGTGTTTACAGTGGCGCTGCTCGTTACGCTTTTATGTCAAGCAACTTTTGCATACGTAACAAAAGCTTATTGTTAGCTTGACAAAATTTTCAATATATATTTCAATATAGGAACTAGGATGAGCATTTGATGTTCTTGCGTTTCACGAATAAAAATCGAGGTGCGTTAATAACTTTTTTTCGACTAATTCTGGTTTTATGAGAGGTTCACCTGTTACGCACCACCGGCACATAATGTTTCTAAATGTTGCACGTAACCGCGGCCTTGCAAAAGCTTTAACGCAAATTTTCTTCGTTATCTGCAAAAACAACAACGCGAGATGCGATCTCGATTTTCTTTCTCCGAACATACAATGTTACAGCGACAGAAACCTTGGTTGTGCTTGATTTGTTGGGTGAGACAGAGTTCGGAAACTGGGACTGGGGGGCAGTCACATTACTTACATTGTCAACCGCCTCTACGTCCGCACCAGCGTTAAGCAACGTGCGACAAACGTCGATCTGGCCATCCTCGGCAGCCTTGTGCAACGGAGTCTTCTTGTCCTACAGAAAAAAGATTATCTATCGTTACATCCAAAGTCACTGTCAATGTCCCGCTTCCGAAACGAAGGCAAAACGTTTGTTCCGGAACATAACATTGAAAAAGACGCTCGTGCTGAAAGCCGAACGAATCGGAAAGCATTGCCTTTGAACATGATTTGCGAATCAGGAAAAAACAATTATGACTAGGGTTTGCTCTATGACTCACATCCCACGACTGGAACGGAAAGATTATTTTCGGAATCAAGGCTTGTTTGCACAGAATCTGATATCCTTTTACCAAATGTTACCGGATTAACAAACCGTAACCTCATTTTTCAAGAGTTGTGGTCAAAATGTTTGTTCTGAAATCTTTTTACTGACTAGTCTAGGTTCTGTAGACCTGAAACATCAGACGAAAGCACCAAATCTGCCAAGATTCACCCTTTTCAATCACGTGCATCTGTGGTCGTTGGAAGGATTTTTTTCTAGGGGGGGCAAATAGTAGATTTTCCAGGGATAGCCAAAAATATTTTTTTCAGGGGTGGAAAAAGTGGTAAAATTTCATTTTACACACTCGAAACTGAGAAAACAACTATTTGTGCGAAAACGTTCATAGGAAATGTCCAACTCAAAATCCAGGGGCCCTTACTCCCCTTACGACGTCCATGCATGCATTCATGATGCTCAATACAGCAACTCGGCGTCTTTATTTACGTTTCTTTCCATATTACGCGCAATTTACAAAAAGGGTACAGATCGCGAGCTGTTCGTACCAAGCTCAGCGCATCAATAGCAGCTCGTTGATCGGTGCCGATAGGGTTGAGTAATTTCTTGACAAGATCGTTGAAGCCTTTCTGCGCAGCCAAGTGTAGGGGAGTGAGGCCGACCTTGGTCTTGGCATTCACAAACGCTTTCTTTCGGATCAGCATGTCGGCAATGACGGCGTGTCCGTTTTCTGCCGCAAGATGAAGAGCCGCTTTGCCGTTCTGAACGTAAATCAAGTGTTTTAAAACCAGTTATGGCCAACAGAAAGAGGGTGCAGCGAGAAAGCATATAGCACCAAGCGGTACCGAGAGCAATAAAACAACAAATGTACACACCATCAGATAAACAAGTAGTTAGCAAAACATGTGCAATCTATCTTTGATGGTGATTTTCGTGGTTAAATCAATCTTCACTTATTTTTTGATTAGTTTTCAATAGAAAAATTATTCTTGGAACAATTTCCCTCCAGTTTTATTCCCGAAAGTAATACATGTACTTGCTGCAAACTGAAAGGAACACAGAGAGTAATGAATACATCTACACGTTTTACTATTTTGCATGCAGACTTCATTTTATATCCTTTCTAAAAATGCAGCAACACCTGATAGACTACTCTGAATTTAACTACTCCTACGTATGATTTTTACAATACATCATTTTGAAGGTAAGATGGAGCCAGTGAACAGCCACGAGGTTGTACTACTTGTGAAGGCATTATTGATTCATTTACGATCGTATGTTGTAAGTGAAACCTGAAGACCGTACGGGCAGTAAACTTGAACAACAGTCTCATGACACCACAGGTTATCGTATCAAACCTAAAGTTTTAAACGTTCACTTAAAATGCAAACACGCAGGTGGACGTAGCAAGCATTCTGAGATGTTAAGATTTGGCGAGACAACATAAAAATGCATATCAGCAACTGGAAAGCGTCGTTCAGTTAACTGGTTTAAATAAATCACAAATCGATAGATCTGCAAAACGCTCTCTCTGTCAATTTTGCTCACAGTTGTCTTCATGATGAAGCCGAACCCACCTCGTCAAAGACGTCGACGCGGGCACTGTGCTGCAGTAAAATGTCGACAGAAGAAGCGTGGCCTTCGTCACTTGCGAAAAGAAGTGGGGACCACCCATTCTTGAAAAAAGAGGATTTTTGGTTCATTCATAAAAATCGCAACAGCTGTGAGATAAAATTTTTATTCATAAAAAAAAACTTCCAACTTTTCTTATCTTCTCGACAAGGTTTTCAACTGTGATTAGTTTTACGAAAACATGGAACTGTCGGGAAATCATTTAACAATCATTCAAAGAACAACTTAGAACTTTTGGCGTAGCACGACAGTCGCTTCAATCACTTTCACTGCTTAGTTTTCTTACCACCCCCACTCACCTTTGCCTGTCTGTTGATGACACTCGGCATCTTCTGCGGGTCTTTTCCGATGTGATTAAGTAATATGTGAAGTGACTCGTGATTCCCGGCCCTCGCACAATAATGCAAAGGTGTCTCCTGCGACAGATCAGTTAGATGCAGTGTAGCCAGCAGTTGAAACAATTCCACCGAAAGCAAAACGGTGGAGATCTGGATATTACGCTTCAAGATCGTGACAGTCGAGAAAGGGGGTGCTAGCCCGAATTCTCCTTACGAGCGTTATAAATGTGGCTCCTGTCACTGTACCTAAAATTTGAATAGACTCTAAAATTTGGCAAACAGAATTTGTGCAATATCGCTTTCGAGCGCGGCTTTAGGTATAGTGGACGTTTATACAACTGAAGTTTCACCTTTGTGAAAAACAGCTTGGGAAAACGTGGCTACCACTTTGGTGACTAAACATGTTTGGCTGACATCACGCGTGTCTCTTTTGAGCAACACACAATTGAAACGGTTCCAGATCGCGGAGTCTTCCTCGGGTTAATGTTGCTGAAAAGAAATATTTTCTTCATAACCGTGCTGCCATCACCCTGTGCTCTCTTACAATTTTGAATACAATCGTTTCCCGCTTTTTTCGCAGTGTTAGGTTTTTTATTTGATGATAAAACTAAAAAAACAAATACAGTAAAATTTGCCTAATTCGTCGCCTCAAGAGGATTAGAAAAAAGTGACGAAATAGGCGAAGTGACGAATTATGCAAACAGGTGAAAACTCTATCATAGAAACTCGCATACTTTATCACAGTAACTCGTAAGCATAGTGCTCTTATTTGCAGTACAATACAAGTTTATGACGTTATGGTTGAATACAGCAGTTAATTCCTCTACTCTATCTGGACTCCTCCATTCAATAAAGCACCTTTTAAATCTTTAATAAACTTTTCCACGTTCTCTCAATGTGGAGTCGGGTCGCGCTTCGCACCTCGTGCATAAATTCGATAAACAAATTGCGAGGTGCAACAATTCTCAGACAAAGATCCTTAATTTGTTTGAATTCCCACACATACCAGCTACTTTGACATCAAAAGAGAAAAACTGCAAATGACGTATTAGCTGAATGAAACGCTTCTCAGGGATAGAAAGAGGTGACGAATTAGACGAACAGAAATGTACACAAAAGTTAGGAATTCTGCCGGGACCGACGAAAAAGTAACGAATTAAGCGAATTGA
>JGI24159J19872_10001871_pt1 | contig 24113 bp, 13 predicted proteins | sample Ectturendosymbi4_FD_19872 | JGI IMG/M metagenome (IMG submission 19872)
GTCAATTTTACATAGTTCAACGTTAACAGTTGTCTGAAGAACATTAAAAGAGGAATTTGACATATGGAGATTAATATCATCAGCAAATAAAGTAGTAAGAAAAGAGGATGCTTTTGTGATATCGTTAATATAAATAAGGAAAAGCAAGGCGAAATAGCACTACCCTGAGGGACCCCGCAAGTATCCTTTTGTATGAAGATTTAAATTCCCCTATTTTAGTGCACTGCATTCTATTGTGCAGAAAATTATAATCAGTGGCGTAACAAGAGCTTTGAGTCAGGGTGGAAAACTTAGCTGAATGGGCCCACTGGCCGCTGTACAGGGCCCACTAGGCAACACTCGGGAAAAAAACTTGAGAAATGATGGTGAATCCGAATGTGGATAGCTATGCTAAAACCCTAAATCACCGGAAAATAATCCGAAAAACGCAAAAAACAACAACCTACTGTAAACCAAACGAATACTACAACCGAAATATCAATTCAAGTGGCGGTCCGGTTTTCACATTTAGACTGCCAGGGAGGGTGAATTCGCCCCTCTGCCACCCGTCAGTCGTGTCACTGGCTGTGATATATTGTTTTAGCATACAGTAAGCTGTCCCTACTCTACTGCAGCAAGATACGAGCTGGTGGCGTAGCTTAGTTTATGGGAGGGCCTGCGAGTTTTCTAATTAATCTATGTTTTGGTTGAGTTAATTCTCAGCTGGAATGGCGGGAATGCTTTCACATTAATCGCTACATAACAGTGGTAAATCTTTTTTCAGTATCTCAATGACCTTGGCATTAGAATACGGACTGCTGACGCCATTATACTGTACTAGCTTTGCTAGACCGTGATACGGTGATCAGTGTATTGTACGTAGCTAAGTGTAGTAGTTTTCAGTAATTATATCTAATCCAGGGGGGCAAAAATGCGGTCGCGCACTCGCGCTGCGCGATCAAAAACATGGAGCGCGCAAACGTTTTTNTGCATTTTACACTTTATGCATATGAATGCTGTATGGCAAAGCTTATGTAGGCGCTACTAAAAATTTCTTCGCGCTACTAACATTCACAGAAATNTTTGCACCCCTGAGCTAANCANTAATGCTGAAAAATGAAGAAATACGACAGACGTATCCTCTTTTTCAGAAAAGGACTAAATTATTTTGAAGCTGAGTGAATTACATGTGGTTGCATTTCCACAGTTCGCAAAGAAGAGTGAAAAGACTGTTGTGACTTTGTGGATATTGCGTACCAAACACTTATTTCTCGTAACATAGCCAGGTGGCTATCACTTTATCGCAGCTTGCCAAGGCTGTTTCAGTTGTACCCAGCTTCAAATTCATACTTCATGTCCATCGATAAGCCACCTGTTATTCTGAAACGTTTTTATGGAAATTCTCTGAGCGAATTCTGTTTAACACATTAAGACATTTGCAATCATTTGTGGTTGCTTTTATTGAGCAAATTCAAAATATTGAGAAGGCCAAAGTATCATTTGTTGAGGTTGTATCGTGTTCAGGGCCCCGACAATAGGGGGGGAGGGCAATGCTCCGGGCCGGCACTTTTGGTCAAAAGAAGGAATAGGAATAGCAAATGATCTTTCACGAATGAATTTGAACTTAGGTTTAGGTTTTAGATTTTGGTTAAGGTTGACCCTACCATACGTCCCGGTTTAAACGTCTGTCCCGGTTAGCAAAATGTCCCGAAATTTCACTTCAGTGAAATTTTCAAAATTAACTCCAGCCTGATGATGCACTGTTATGAAATAATTCTGTTCTGAAAGGCTTGACTTTGCTTTAACCCGTGGCTCAGGGGGCGGCACTTTTCGACTCGCCCCGGGGCGATGCCGGGGCCCTGATCGTGTTTCGCCACTGTGAAGGCAAGGATTCAACGGAGACAATCAGATGTACATATCAAGCCAAGTTAAATCAGCACTAAGAAAATTCAGCGAAGGCAAGGATCATGACTGTGATTCATTCACGTCAGATGTATCTGTATTGTACAAGGCTTGTGTTTCACATCTGGCTAAATGGACCACTTTATTTGCTGAATTTAAATGCGTTGGCTAGATTCCTTCGTTTGCAAACAACAAATTGGGAAAATGATGAACCACGTAAGTAGTAGGCCTATCTGCTTGATAGAAACGTTTTTATTGATGTGCTTGAAGTAAACTGTTTGACCAATACCAAAACATGTTTGAGTTCGTGCAAAAAGAGCATCAGCCAAATGCAATTCATTGTAAAATAATGTAACATGGAAGGTGGGCAAAATATTTTGCATCTTGCAATACCACTTAACGTTCAAGAACTGATAAAGATTGCAAAGTTTTACTTCGACGTTATGGCTGTTTATGTTAGGATTTTGTTTTGTGTGTTTTGAATGAAAAATTGTCTACACTGGACGTTTCACTTCAATGCTTAAAACTAATCAATAGGTTTATTTGTTATTTGACTTGTTAAGTTTAAGTAATATACTCAAGTAATTGACAATCGCAAATTGTCTTCCTTTTTTGCGCTGAAAATATGGCAGCCCTATTTAGCTTATTAGTCAATAAACATGGAGAGAAAAGTGTAGAGCTTATCCAAGTGGTTCTAAAAAACATTCAAAAGCAAAAGAGGCAAAAATGAGAGAGGAAGAAGTTGCAGCTAAGTCAAGAAACATTCAAGTTACCATGTTATAGTGGCAGTGAAGTTCAGCGGAGACATTTCTACGGAAGCTGTAAGAGGACAGAAAATCGAAGAACATGTGACAGGCTTAGATCTACGTAACGATGAAAATAGACTAAGTTTAACCAGCGGTGCAGTAGCAGGAAAACGTCAAGAGGTATCATCGAAAAACACGATGGATGAGATGGCTGACGCTATCACTGAAGGCAAAGATATCGGTCTCTGGTCCACTACCTATAGATTCTGTATCCGCATATGGGACCTCCCACCACGCCTGGGTCCCAGGTCCCACACCATCTAAATCCGGAGCTGTCGAATGAGTTGTCCGTGATGCAATAGTTCGTATATGTACTGGTGGCCTAAGAACGTGATATTTAAGGAACGTCGTCTACTATGAACGCGGTCTGTTATGAATAGGTCTCTTTTGAATGGGAATCCTATCAGATAGAACATAATCTGTAATCCGTAGGCTAATGCCAAAAGTGTCTGTTGAGCGCCGTGACAGTTGGTTATTGTGTTGTGAGAATGCGTCCCGAATCTTGCCGACTAATAAATGGTTAATCCCAGGCCCCTCACTAGCTTGGGGCACCAGGGGGATGAAGAGTTTTCCAAGATGGGTCCAAATTTTTTAAACTACGTCCAACACATTTTTACAGGGGGGGAGCGAAAATTTTTCTCGGGGCGGCTTCGCCCCCCTCGTTACGGGCCTGGTTAATCCTAATGTAGTTTGTAGGAGTTCGGGAAAAATAACCTAAATTGAACACATTGAAATACGCGGAAGTAAAACGAATATATTGGTGCAGCGTGACCCAAGCACTTTTGACTTACCAGGCATTTTACAAAAACGTGACAACTTGCGGGCCACGTCCAACGAAACGCCGTATAAAACAACAGAATCACATCTAAAATTGAAAAGGGAACAAATTGAAATTATCACACAATTGCAATTTATTACAAATCTCTATCAGCGGGATGCCTGTAGCCGATGCTTCTCTGACACTATCGTTTCTTTCTCAACGCCAGTGTTGGCAAGTCGGAGACTATCGCCCAGTGTTTCGTCTGTCATGCAATTTCTATTTTTAGGTTTGACTTGCTTCATAGTACAAAACGTACTCTCGCACACGTCTGTGTTCCCAATTTGGAGTGGATTTCTATCGCGAAATTTTTCAATTTGGGAATCTTATTGAAAGATGTTATGCTTGTTCTAATTAAAACTACCTATTGCAGAGAAGGGCAATAAATTTTGGGCGGCGGCCACTTTGAGAAGGCCGCGCTTAGATAAAGATCTATTGGGCGGTACTGAGTTCATTGCGCCAGATGTACTCTTCAAGACAACGCCGGAGCATCGAAACAACACAGTGGTTATCTAGACAGGTGCCCTAGCGGAGGACCGTACCTTCTAATTTAATCACGAAATAGATAAAGCAAAAACAATGTTACGCATCAAAGGTATTATTCATTGTTCTTGCGCAAATGCACTTTATCCAGCGCAAGTAATTCAGTGAGACAGATGTAACCTCACACGCCACTCAACAAATTTCAGATTTATGCTGAATGTTTTCACGGGCCCGTAGGTTTTGGTGTATTTGCACTGCTCCTCCATTCTGTTTTTTCTGCAAATCGCGGTGAAGCAATTTCACAAACGGGATGAAGAACATTATTTACTAAACACATGGGTTGATAGAAAAAGCAACTGATTTCTTGTGTTTAAATTTCAAGCTTTGTTTTAGGCGACCGCGCCCAAAAAAAACCCCGTGGTGACGAGACTGGCACTGACGGCAAAATCAGGATTGTCTGATGTGAAGAGCAAAATCGCAGATTTTGTGTACGTGTACCAGCATACGGGTCGTTTTCTTCTTTTAAGAAAAATGTTAGAAATTATCGGTACCACCAATTTCCAGTAGCATTTGGCTAAGCATCATTTGAAACGTACCTTGCGATGTGTTGTGTCTAAGTCAGGGGCGGATCCAGCCCGTAAGTTTAGAGGGGGCGATTTCAGTAACATTTGGCAGTTAAGTTTCAGTTGGCAGTCACGTGTCTCTCCGAGTTGTACAAAATCATGGTGAAAAAAGTTACTTTTGTATCCTTGAATAACCCGTGTGATATGGACGATGTGTCTGAGCCAAACGAATAAATAAAATTTTATCTGGATTTGGCGAAGATCCAGATTAACCGAAGTGTACTGTACACATTTACAGTAGAATTGTGCTTGGCAATCTCGTAGCTTCTGCGTTTTAGTTGTTTGCTGTTTCTGCTCTTGAACAGACAACTTCAAAAATTATGTTTTCATTTGAGAGAATCCTGCTGATTTGGTATGCCTAGCTGTAAGTCTACTTTCACCGACTTAGTGAAAAAATGCTTTTACAGAAAGTTTTCGTTGTTTTTTACACCATTTCCTCGTACTGTTGTTCCGCTGCATGGTAATGGCATAACTTGCAATTAGTCCCATCGTACAAAAATCCGTTACAGATGAAGCAGGGCATTTTCAAATTAACACGACAGGTAGGCCTAGGTTAAGAGAAAAACTTTTTTCCAACGTTTTAATTTGTCGAAACGGTTAAGCTGGAGATAAGAGGTAGGTTTTCGTTTCTACCAACAGGTGCATTCTAATGTCTTGGTACCAGAATCAGATCGTCGCCACCGATAGAGACTCCTTCGAAAAAACAAACGCTAAGGATTTCGACACCCCGTGGTATCCAGTCCTGCAGCTCGCAAATAACTAAGTCCACCTTTGCATTCACATCGTTCCAGCCAAGTGTTTCATATTAAATACCATACCACGCAAATCGTACGGCGACTAGAAACAACCGCTTTTTCGTTCTCATACCTTGCCGGCGCCAGACAGCATCCACTCGTCAAGTCAGGCAACTAAAGCGGCGAAATGAAACTGCTCGAGGAGCATGAGTTAACAGTGACTTTGTGCTGGATGAGAAATATAGTGACAACTCGACGAATCGGCCCATGCTATCATTTACATTCGGACCCAGGACAGCGAACTATCTGAACAGCCTTTATGATCCTCGGTCTTCAATGAGATCCAGACGTGAACCACCCGTAACATCGGTATAGCACAAAAACACACATACCCAACGATAAATAACCGCCCCGCCATAGTTCGATATGATGCGCCAGGCCAGATGAAACTTAAGTGCTCGCCGCATAAACGTCGAGGTTCAGAAAGCACACGCGCGCGCGCACGGCAACGAAAAGCAACACGCACTCGTGCACACATAAATTTAGCTCAGGGCGCGACGAAACAAACATCGAAATCAGAAGTTACATTGCAAATCGCGCGCGGTAAGACAGCACAGATAGTAAATAGCAGGTAAAAATAACCCGCACTGAAGACTGCTTGTCATGCGGGACATTGTCTGCGGAGTGCGACGCATAACCTACGCTACGTCAAGTCACGTCATAGAGCTATCATGCATGCTCAAGAAGCTATGTCAGATACAGGCGTGGAAGCCTTTCTGGCCAAAGAAATCAAATATAGTTTAAACACACGCAAACGATTGGGATCGGCAAATTATTCACCAATAAATAAAAGGTGATGAATATGCGGGACTGAGTGGCGGAAAATAAAACAAACCAACCACCATGCGCTTGTGAAACATAGAAGTGTAGCAATCACGCAAAACAAAACCAAGAAGTCACACCAATGAATTATCGCCAAACACGACAGGCATCGAACAAGAATAACTTTACAGAAGCCGGTTTGCTTCCCGTTTGCCCCCTGATCGAAGTAGCTGACGAATTACTCAAAATTGTGTTTTATTTCTTCACCTTTATGTAAAAAAGATAGGAACAACGGTATATCGTACGGACTACTTCACACAGTACAAGTACGAACACTAAGCGGCACGATCTGCCTCAAACGTATATCTGCAGCAACACGCCGCTAGAAAAACTTCACACACTGTTAACAGAAGTGCTGTTTACCCAGAGCGACAAAAGCAGAAGAGCGACTTCAATAAACGTTCGACATCTAACTCAGCAGTGAACTGAACATTGCTAAAACCTTTACATCTCGACGTTTGTATTTCGAAAAAAATTAGCTCTCAATCACCGGTCTCGTTACGTCGACGCCAGCAGCTGCTGCCAGTCATCGCGTCAAGTAAAAACACCAAGCATCAAGTGCCACATCCTACAGGCGCGACAGTTAGTCGGGGGAGAAATGAAAGAAACGAGAATTAAACAGAACGAGAGGCCAATCCAACGCATCCAGTTCTAGCTACGGACTGCATCCTAGAAACAGTGCAATCCGGCCAGGTATCGGTACGTCTTCCTTGTAGGTGCGTAAATGTTACAGAGAAGACGCTCTGCAAAGACAATCTGGGTATGCGCGATCGTTATTAAGAATAAAAAATGGTTGAGTCGTTCACTCAGGCCAATGCCCCCAAAAGGGCTAATCGGACACGCAAGCTATATTCGCACAACGCTTTTTTGTCTTCTTAACGGTTCACATCGCAAGGTTTCGTTCATTGCTGTGATCGGACCAACATTCGCAAATACGTGCCTAATTGATATGCAGACGTCCGACGGAGAGACTTAATTTAATGAATATTCTTGCTCAGTCCGCTCGACGTCATTTCGTCCCTGCCGCAATCGCTAATACCGGCAGAACTGGCGACGGCAATGGAACGATGCCCCCCGACTAAAACTCTACCTGGCAGTACAATAGCGTGACGCTGGTCGAGCGGAGTGGGCGACGGTGGCTTGTCGTTGTCTTCGTCGTCGCTGCATTTTTCTTCGATGTCGCGGTACGAGGACGACCACTCCGGCATCACATTCCGATCGCCGGCGGCGGCGGAGGCCAGAACCGGAGCCGAGTGCGACGACGCAGTGGCGACGCTCTCGTGCTCGGACGCGTAACGGCCGGTCGAGCTGACAGAGGCGGCGGTGGGAGAGTTCGTTTCGTCCGCCTGTACGGAATTGCCTACACCAGTGTCGTCGTTGCGATCGATCGTTTGAGCGCGCGCTTCCTTCGCGCCGCCGTTCGGATCGGCGGCGAGGCCGCTTGAAGTGCAAATCGCCGGGTCGGCCGGAGTGCGCCTTTCTTCCGTGGGCGTGGACGCGAAGAGCGGACAATCGGTGGACACAGCACGTTCCGATTCCAACTCCTGGGTCGATGACGTGTCCTCGGGAGCAGCGTGCTCGTCACCGCTTGTCCCGAGCATGGATAACAATAGTTCTTGAACAAATCGACTCCGCTCAATATCCTCGCAGCTTTGCTTCTCTTTCTCTTTATCAGAGAGGTTTACTTCGTCCAAGCTGCGATTCACAGCCAAAGGTTAATATGCTGCTTTACGGAAGGAGCATCAAACGCTGCTTTTTAAGATGTGTTTTCAACGAGCGGGATGGTCGTGTTACTGTCTTTTTTCGATGGTTTTACGAATACTCGTGTGTGAATACGCTGCTTGTAGTAAAAATTGGAATCTATCCAGTTCGAATTTGATACTCAAAATCGCGTTCACGGGAAGGTACATCCGACACAACAGCGATAGACTCGATCATACACAACTACTGCGATGATACAAACCCATTGGATCGTTTTTCCACAACTTTACAAAATGACTGAATGTTCAGATAGTACCTCCATTACGTTTGATTACAACTTTTTAAAACCAATATCAACCTAAGATCTACGTCCGCATTTATCGACATTCAATCCTTAAGCGACTTTCTGCTTATTGAATCCAAGATCTAATCGAGCGGAGTGGGCGTTTTCTAATATTCTCTATACTAGGCATTTCCATCGACTCGATTTGGGCGTTTTCTTTTTTCGCTTCTAATGAGGCCGCTTTTCGGAAAATGACCTGTCATAACAGTAGCACACTGACGCTTATCATCGAGATCAATCACACGGTAATTTCGCGGATGCGCACATACCAGGACAGCAAATATCGCGAATCTTCATCGCAATCCACGTTTTGCGTTGGCGCTTTTTTGCCTGAAGTTGCTTTCGATGACAAAGTGACGCCACCTGATGGATGTACATTTACACTTTGGGTAGCACCGTTCGCTGACAGTTTGTTTGGGAACCTTTCAAGCTGAAAAACAAAAGCGGTTAATAGCGGATGCACAAACAAGGTTAAATGCTTCGCAAACAACTGTAAATAAGCCAGTGTTAAAAAGATTTATGTGCCGTTGGAGCGCAGTAAAGTCAACAAAATCAAGCTTCCATAGCCGTAATTCTTTGCGGATCAATCCTAATGCTAGATGCTATCAAACAACGTTCAAAAGTTAGCCTATTTATCGGCTGGTGTTCCAGATACACTTTTGGAGTGCCACAGAACTAAAACGTTAAGGTACAGTAACTATATAAACGGGAAAGAACATTTAAAAGTGCCTGAATTTTTCAATGCTTTTTCCACAGCCAGCATTACCGCGCCAACTATGCATTGCACTACAATTATATGTTTTTGATTAATATTTGAGAAACGTACTGCATGCAATGAAGACATACAGTTTTGTAGACTTCATGCTGAGAAAATTCGAGTGCATAGCATGTATTTTCAAGAACAACGTCAATGGCTACCGGGCAAAATATCAGAAGGCATTCGCTGCATCAACGAGAAATGCAAGCGCAGCATCTACGCCGACCTGTATCTTTTGCGCTTAGCGGCCTGCGAGTTGCAACGTCTTAATGTAAAAAGAGTAAAGCGAACAAGCAAATTTACCGCCAAAACATTTACGAGGTAAGTTTTAAACTGCCCTGCACAGAAACAAGCTTCTGACAAACCGTTCCAGCTTGTAGCCTGCTCCCCTGTCTTTCATTGGCTGTGCATGATTCCATATTACGTTTCCGGGGTGATACAACAGGCAGACCCCTCAAGGCTAATAACTCTGCCATGAGAGAGGAATTGGCTTCTTGAGAGTTTCCTTTTTCCTCTGGTGCTTGCAGTGCTATGACACCAGCAGGTGCCTGCTGGGGTCCGATAGGGTGCGGGTATACTGCGCCATCATTGCTTAATGTGAAAGACGGTGGCAGTGGTGGTAGAGGTAGAGGTGGAGGGGTGGGAACGCGTCCAGCGTTTGGTCGAGCTTGGCCTGGAACTTGACTAGCAATGTCTAGGACAATGGGTAATAAAGTTTCCAGCGAATGGTTGCGGGAGCGATGGGTCGAGTTCTCCTGAGCATTGCGACTGTGCTGGGGAACTAATGAGCCAGACACAGTCCTTTTCCTATGGGGCATTTGTGCAGAAGCACACAGAATAGCTGCACACGAAGACCAACCGACGCAAGACGGACAAAACAAAACATCACAGCGGAACCAAACCATCACTACCTTAACTGCATAAACTTGCCATGGAACAGGAAATCGATTATGATGTAACAAATGGAATTAGGACATCACAAACGGCATTACAGCCAAACCAATGCGGCACTTTGGTCGGTGGAATAAAACATGACCTTGGCTGGTATTTATCAAAAGGAGACCTTTCTCAACAAAGAATCGGTTGAACAGAATCTATCTATTTTACCAACAATCATACAAAAAGCTCAAAGTTTATTTAACAGACCTTTTCTAGTTGTTATACTCTCAAATCTTCAAATGACCTTGACTGGTTGGTCTACTAGAGGGTATCTTTTTAGCTTGTTATGCTTCCTACACAACAATGGTTTTTGTTTTTTAATAGTTTTACTTAGCATGATATTATCACTTTTAACAACAAAATTATCGGAAAATGCCGCTAGTTGGCTGAATCTGAAAGTGATTTTCCTTTGTAACATATAATCAGTGGCGACTCTTGACTCCGTCACTCGGGTTCCTCGGGCTTAGCCCGAGTCTTCAATTACGATTTACATTGTAGAACGCTAGCTTGTTTGCTTTTTTTATTTGTGCTACCACGCACTGAAATGATTAAGGTTGTTAACTCGGGCTCTTTTCATTGAGTCTTGTCACTGTTCATATATTTTCGTTCCATGCCTGGCTATTCACGTTCATGCTGCAGGTGACCTGAATCACAAACATCGTTTGTTCGCAGTAGGCGTTCTCTTGACATCATTCGCTCGCGCTTTCCTCGGGCTCATCTGTTAGAGCCCGAGCTGCCCTCTGCAAATAAGTATTTTTAAAAATATAATTCACATCAGATTGAATGTTTTTTGAAGCAACGAATTTCCATAGAACATTGGATTGGAATTCCAACCTCTGGAAAGTTCCCATTCGAGAATAATTTCAAACAAACGATAAACTGTCTGGTATCTCGGGCTAATTTGAATGAGCCCAGTACGCATAGGACCAACTGGCGTTATCAATGCTCTGTGACGTACTTTACACAATAATGAACAAGTTCTAATGAGAAATCTCCTTTATTGTTACGAAACTAACGTCACAGAGTACCGATAGTGCCAGCCAGAATGAGAGTAAATGGAAATTCCAGTGACGCAAGCCTCGAAAGGTTGCATTCCGTGTCACAGTCACTGTCAGTCAGTATAAACCGCGTGATGAGCCCGAGTGACGCTGTTGACCTGGAGTCGCCCCTACATATAATCGTGATAACCTAACTGCAACTTATCAAAAAGGCAAAATTTTAACGCAGTTACCAGTGTTCTTATTTGCTAGATGTGTTTGCGGTGGATTCACACAGGCTCAGTTCTTTGATGCCTGATGAATGATCAGCGCGAATAAAGCCAATCCAGCACAGTGGTCGCGAGCTGGATCAAACTATAGTTGTCTCGCACTGTGGTCGGAAGACAGCTTTGTTGCCACTTGATAACAGCGTTTGAAACGCGAAGTTCTACTGAAACAGAAGTTATGGCCGACTTCGACTGCACAGCTTCGAAATGCATGAGGTGCACCCCACAACACTAGGCAACTAATGCATTGCGCAAGTAGTGCTATGAAAACAGGTGGTTCGGGATTTAAACTTAAATCAACAAAATTTGGCTTATTCCTGTCCTACCCAAGTCATTTTCCAGCGCTTCAGCTTCATCCGCTCCCACGAATTGCGTTATCCTCAAGCATGCTTTTCTACGTATGTTTACGCTCCACAAACTACATCTGCTCGTTAAAGGACGATCATTTAATATCTTGCTTCAAATCGCAGTTTTCACAATTCGTTTGTTTTTCATTCCACAGAAGTTATCCTGGGCACCATACACGGGATTTTAAACAACGTACTCCTTGCCACGTCCGAGTTTTTTATTACCTGATATCAGCCCCGTCGCCACGGGGAGGTTTTGGTGGGCTTAGCCCTCCCAAACAAAACTCCAAGACCCTCCAAATCGAAATATGAAACACTATAAATCAATGGAACTTTTGTGAAATTTGAATGCCAAGCCCCCCTGCACAAACGTAAACCCCCCTCGCACAAACGTAAAGCCTCCCAATTCACGACTCTCTGGTGATGGTTTTGCTTGATATACATTTTAAATCACGGTTTCGTCACGGATGTTTCTACAAGCTGTCAACTTACACATTATTCCTGTGCGTAACGTTGGGATCATTCGGAAATATAAGCTAACTTAGACCCTTTCTAAACACTTCGGATAAATCGGAAAGCAAAAGAAACTCTGCAAGGGAGGTCTCTTCCCAGCCATAGGTATTCACACTACTGTTATTCGTAAAGCATGTTGGGGGGGGGTTGGCATGGCCACTAAAAACTATATCAAAACCAACACCAGCGATATTCACAACTGTACCTTAGTTTTATATAACTTCCCTTAAAAATCGTAAGCCTGTGTTTCTCACAACAATTTATCACGAATTACTTCAATTTTAGAAGTCATTTCAAAATATGCAGCAACGCAGTGCTTTTTATCAAAGGTTCAAACTGTGCTACGTCACCTTCTTAATTGCACAAGCCGTGTAGGTGCACTGTTCAACGTTTGAAAAAATCTGCCGATAACGTAACAAGGCAAAAAATTGAATGTTGCAGTTTTATTGCGGTGACTTAACTTAACCTTGTTGTCATAAGTGTGTGTAAGAAGCTTTAGGACAGGATGTCCATTGAAATCTTCCAGTGGTCGTTAACAATTTTTCTTTGTTCCAAACAGTTATGCGTCAAGGAATAAGGACGATAAACTAAAATTTTACTTTGTTTAGCACGCTTTGAAGAGCTTAACTGAGACTAAATTTATTTCGTATATTTGTTTTGAAAAGACCAAAAAAGTTTAACCTTGCTGCAACGGCGTTGAACTTCCAAGTACGTTCCACAAGATGTGTACCGCAACGGCAAATTTTTGATTTTTATAATTAATGAAACTGTTACAACAGGATCTTGAAGTTATCAGTGACCGTACCTCTGTCAGTTCAATCGCAGACGTCCAGCAAAGAAATGACCGTAGTGGCATGGAGTGCTCTAAGGTTCCAAATCTTTCTAAGAGATGTGCTTTTTTATAAAGACACCCTTGGACATTTTCTGCAAACGACTTCGTTTGCACACGTGACGAATGTCCAGACAATCCCGCAGGAAACGTCAGTACGCACAGAAAGTTATTGCATTTTATAGCTGAACTGGTACCGGAAATCTGCAATACTCTCTGAATCTGAATTAGTTCGGACAAACGTATGTTCTGCACAGACATTACTGAGTGGGTAGCAGAGGGCTGATTGCCAAATGTTCGATGCAAGTCGTATCTATCAAAACTTGTTTACTTGAAAGCAAGTCTTTATATCGAACCTACCTACATGCTCGTACCACCAACATCAAGGCCCGGATTATGTTTAAAACAAATCAACGCGCGGGAAACCACATTTATACCGTCACTTGAAATCCATAAAAAGACTTCATAGGAGTATGAAGGTCCCTTAGCGTCAAGATTTATGCTAGGGCAAAAACGACAATTTCCATTCTTCTTAGTTCTGATGGAGCATTTTCTAGGCATTAAATGTACGCACCACACAACAAATAACCTGCACGATTACAGCATTTCAATTTTTCGTCAAAACCAACGAGTTATTTTTAACGTAACGTAGCGTTGCCGTTGTTGCAAATCTCACGAAATCACTCATACTAATGCAAATTACATCTGCCTTTTCAACACTATTTGGCCTTCGTCAAAGGAATAGCATATTCTTAAACGGTTATTCCTATGCAACGATAAAGACCTGAGAGTTTTAGTTTCATTGTTACAGTTATCCCCATTCGGTTATCAAATTGTTGTCAAAAGATACGTGATAAATTGTGAATAACACTTAATAAACCAACAAACAAGAAGTATTCTGAACTAAGCGACAACAAATTGTAACGACGTATCACGCAGAAAGCCAACCACTTTGAACCAGTTTCTTCTAAATTGTCAAAACACTAACTGGCGTTAGAACCAACACTAGCTTAAATGAGCAGTCTTCAGGATTGTCGTGCCTGGTTTTACGTCACTAAGGACTTCGGCTGAAGGTAGTTCGGCAACATGACATCTCGAGATCTGCCGCAAGGGTCAATGTCATGCAGTTTCGTACCACACGCTTATTTAGGCCATTAGCTGGACACGTCCACAACGACGAGCCTTTCACCAGCAAGCACCAAAACTTAAAAGTCCAGGCCTTCCTTTCAGAGGCTGACGGAAAAGTTTCTTCAAACGAGATACTACCAATGAAGCCAGCAAGGTTTTTAAACGCCTTCTTAAATGCTAATACACTGCTTTTCGTTATAGAAACAAGTTTTTAAACAGACGGAAGATAAAACTTTTAATACCTTTAAACGAGTCACAGTAGAGGAGTACCTTGGGTAAACATGTTAATCTCTACCTAAAGGAATTTAGGCTTAGGCTGAAATCACTTGCCGTAAACCCGATAAAGTAGCGTTTATACATGCAATGTTTGGTAAATATGCTCGTTTATAAAAATTGTTCCAAAATAGTGTTAAAGGATATAAAACTGGTATTACGTAGAAGAAAGATCTACATCCTGACCGAAAATGTTATTGCTAGAAACATTCAGAAAAATATCACCTCTACCGACAAAAAAATCGTATCATGTTCTTCCGTGAGCTCTATCAGCTCGTATTAATTGGCCAGTCACCTCCGGGAGACTTTTCCATACATGCTACTGGGTAGTACAAATGACTAACGACTGCCCGCATTTATCACTTTCGTAATTTCTGCTTTCGTAAAAGTCCGAAAGTCACTTAAATTTATACTCGTACGATTAAACAAGTCAATTATTTCGGTTTCTGAACTATAGAATCGCGCGTGTCTTAAACAACATATTCCAGGGTTTACTTCTAATGTTTAAAGTAATGAGAGGTTAATAGACATTGCACATGGTGCACAATGATTACGGCTAATTGAAATTTATTACTTTAAATTCGCCTCTTATTAAGGATCAAATTATGAGGATTTCTTTAAGTATTTCATGACTGACGTAACCCCCATCTGTTTGAACAACTCACTTTGTCTGCAAGACACCGAATTTCGTCGGCTTTCCTAAATTCACGCCGAAGTTCGCATCTTTGCAATATCGGCAACAACGTCCAATACTCCAGTAACGCCAATGGCGCAATTCAGATATCAGTGAGCATAAGGAACCGACGATGACTTTTGCCCGCAATCCTACCTTCTACCTCCAAGTTAAAATACAGCAAAGACGAATTACATTAACATATCATTTTCCTTATTTGTGTTCACAGCTTTCGACTAACATTTGCTGGAGTGCTCAAAGATACGCGTGACAATCACGCATAGTGATAAGCAAGAGGCCAAATCTTTTAAGCAAGAGGTACTGACTCTACGTAGCAAACTCTTTTACAAATCTGAACGCGATCTCCAGGCAAACGTTAAGTACTACCCTCTCACTTTGGCAATGAGGAAGCAAAAAACGAGACAGACAAAAACAGATTCCACGAGTGAAGAAGACCAACATCAAGCCCCGTCACATGCGGTTTAAATCTTAAAGAGTTTTGCCAACAGCGTCGGAGGAGAAGCATCTGCTTCCACTCATCTTGATGTTCAGAAGTGTTGTGCATCTACACCAAGGATGGGGAACCTGATGACTATCATCGGTCGCAAGACTTTTTAAATATAGGTGGCGAGTCGCAAAAATTAATTTAATCCTAACTTAAAATTCTCCCTTTATCTTCCGAAGGAAATTAAGGAGAAAAAGCTATCAAGGAACGAGAGATTGCTCTTGACTCGTTTTGACACCAAGTTGTGCGCTAACCTGGGTGACGAAACTTCTGATGCCGGCGATATTAAATGTTCATGCGGGCCAGGTTTGGCCCGCATGCCACAGGTTCTCCACCCCTGATATACGTACACCGAAAAAGATATACAGAAATACGCGATGCCGTTGAATGGTGGGATTTGGATGCGCAAGCCTAACGAGACAAGGACTTTGCAGTTCACTTCAAAAACGGGCGTTACGTAACAAAGCGTGACATTAAATGGGTCACTGACAGCGACTTATCTAGTTGAGTTTAAAGCTAGTCAATTGTATCAAGCTTTTAGAACATGTTGATCGACTCTGATGAGTGACAAACATAAGTGAAACTCCCAATGCCGAATGAAATGCTTGTTTTGTAACAGGTGTATTTTCTATGAACTGCACCACATCCTTTAAGGTCAAGTCTTCTGCCAGACGTGTTTTTGGAACATGCAAATACTTATATTTTGTAAACGCGCACAACGAAATCAAGTAGAGATACACTCATTGGTGGCTGCTTCCATAATTTACGATAAAACCGGGGATAACCTAATCACTGTAAAGAGGAAGTAACAGGCCTGTGTCAACCTCTTCAATCGCCAACAGTGTCCGATATCCACTCAAATTTGTCTCTGTAATCAATACCAAGCCGTCGAGGAGGAACTCGGCTGGGCAACCTAGGGATGCGTCCAGGCATTTTGTATTGATCTATCTCAGTAACAGTCTATTATGTAGCGTCAGTAGTCAACTGAAACTTAAAAGGCACAAAGTCATAAAAACCTACAAAAAGTGTGAGTGACGCAAATTACTTGGTTGTGCACTGGGAAATTTTAACGAACATGTCAGCATTCAGCACATAAATCTTTTGCACAAGATAGAATTTGGTTGTCAAAAAATCCTCGCACACAGTTAACTTCAACGACACGTTCGCCATTTCTTCTCGAAACAGCGATACGATCACTAACGTCTAGTGACGAAAAACATGATGCAGAATTACCTGCTGTCTTATTTCAGCAGCTCTTTGCCTTTCCATGTGTAGCTGGGACTGAAGTTCGTGCAGTTGAGAAGCGGTAGTAACTGTTTGCTGCAGTTGTTGGGCACTTCTTCGTACGCCACTCAGTTGCGATAACAGTTCTATTATAACGAAAGCGACTGATGTATGTTGACAATATCAAGAAAGTTTGACCGAATCTTGCCTATGATTGCAACAATTGTTCTTTTATTTTTCCTCAACACAAATGCATGGGCGTCGGAAGGATTTTTTCCAGGGGGTGGTGGGGAATAGTGGATTTTTCGTAGCCAAAAAGATTTTCCCAGGGGGGCGTGGTGAAATGTTATTTTACGCACTCGAAACCAACAAACAACCTTTTTTTGCTAAAAACTTAACAGGAAGATGTCAAATTTCAAAATCGAAGACCCCACGCCACCCCTGTACAGGAGACGCAGGTAACATGCTTGAAATGAAATCGGTTCCGGCGCAGTGCTCTGATCTCCACAACCAGTGGTTGCTTGGAGACCCCGACCTGTGAGTAGCTGCGGGCAAAGAAGTACAAAATCTACCAGTTGTTACTGTAAAATGGTGAGAGCAATCACCTGCGATAGGATCCATCGAGTCTCGAACAGCAGAAACCGCAGACGAAGAGGTGTTGTTATTGCTTGCAGCAACCGAGCCAGATGATAAGGCGGACGATGAAACTGGTCCACCAGAGAAGTGCATATTGCGATGGTTGCGGTGGCGGAGGCCACGGCCTGGATAGAACATGCCTGGATGTGACCAAGCGAACAAACCGTTTGACACTGACAGCTGGCAGCACACAGAGCATAAGCAAGTAGCTAGCAAAGCACGCTAAGACACACAAGATCACAAATGTAAAATCATCACTTGGCTGGTTTGTAAAAAGCTTTTGCGTTTGAGTACGCGGTTCACATGAGTAGAGCATTTTATGGTTTTGTAAGAATCATCATTTTATGCTAAGTACGAATGCTCGATATTGGTTGTTTTCTGCACCATGTGTACGAGCCTAAAAATAACATACATTTTCTTAAGCTGGAACAAAGTTCAGGTTCGAAGCATTTGATGGTGTTTCTAAATCAGTGGTTCCCAAACTGGGGGTAAATTACCCCCTAGGGGTAATATGCGATTTTTCCGGGGGTAACGCAAAACCATAACAACATTGTTGTTCTGTATTACGAGCGATCACTGCAAAAGAATTTTTCGACCTGAAATGCGAAAAATTTTTTTTGAAGGTAATACGACATAACCGATACCTTGATTTGGGTAACGGCTCGAAAAAGTTTGGGAACCACTGTTCTAAATGATAGATTGTGGCCAGGGACATCGTGCTTGTAAAAAATCTTGGAAGGCCTCAGACATATTTTTTGACGTAAGGAGCAAAAAACAACAGAAGGCCATAATCTGTTGTACACCACAATTACTACAAACTCGTCTGAAACAGACAACTTGTCCATGCGTGTGGGTATCGAAAACAATTGAAAACACTTTTCATTTCGGGTATCGAAAAACATTGGAAACACGCAAAACATTGGAAACACACCATTTCCGACTCCTTAACATAACGTGAATGAAGTTTGGCTGTCAACAATTTTGTAGCAACTAGCAATCAATAGAAATCGTGGTGCACAACAAGAATTCTGCTTCAATAAAAGTTTCAAAGAAATTGTACCATTTTAACACGCACGAGTTAGGATGCATAACTTTCATTGCGATGTAGAAAATATTTCAATTTGACTTCTGGAGTCGGATAAAAAAGTCCGACTCCATCCAAAAACCTTCGATCCATTGCGAATCGGCACCCCTGGTTGAAAGCCACATTAGTCACAAGAAACATTAGGTCCCAAACAACCGGATACGTAACTCAAAATTCACTTCAAACAGAAACAAAGAGTTTCAAAATTCACTTCAAACAGAAAAGCTTTTTCAGGTGACGAGAGGTTGCAACAATACCATACCTCAAAGCGTGCTGTACAATGCATGTTACAATCAAGACCAACACCTCATGCAATCAGAAATCAATTAGGACAGGCAAAGATGGGCGCACCGTATTATTGTGATTATCTAAAAAGCCTTACTAACAAGACTGCAAAGAAAATATTTTACAGCAAGTATACTTTAAAAATAGTAAGATTCATCTTCACAACAGGCACTATGCTCCAAAACACACAACGATTTCCACCATACATCAAACAAAAAAATCAAGTTAAGGTAATAACAAATAACACCGGTAAAGTTTTGAATAACAAGCAAGCCATTTTTACTAACATCAACTGCAGATGGGAAGACATCCATATTACGACAGCAATATGCAGAAATTAAAACAAGGTACTTACGACGAATGTGTCTTCCCCCAACAGCGTCATCCATGTCGCGCGGCGCACGATGCTCCATGGCCAGATGAGCAACCAAATCATCAGTTACTAGGTTTGGATCACCAGATGGGAGAGCCGCACAAATTGGGCATACCTAGCATTTATGAAAGCACAGTTTGCTCATTCCCAGATGGCAGCATTTCAGACATTCGACCAACAGAACACAGTTTTGGCTTTCTGTAGAACAGTGGTTCCCAACCGGTGGGTCGTGGAGGAGTGGCTGTGGGATCGCGAGCAGCAGTCTCAACAATAGCGTGCTGAAGTGTCAAATTTTTAGAACTGGGCATATCAACATTCTGTGTTACATCAACAAAACCGGAAGCACGGCAGATTTTTGTGAAGTTCACGTTATCTCCATTAAAATTCCTATCTGGCTTCTAATATACAGTTACAATCGACCAGAACAACGAGCTGCCCAGTGATTCTGAGATCACGTCAGTCTCGTGAAGATCTGTCGTGCTGTGAATACTTGCCAGCTGACATTCCAACAAAGCACAACCGATGTTTATCGTTATATTTCCGTATTGCATTCATTATTTTGTATTCGTTATGGTTCAAGCTCATGATTCCAGCACAAAGTAGCATATAGTTGACAGATGACGGGATCTTACCAGCAGATCTAACAAGTGATAGTAATGTGCATAAACGTTCAAAGCAACTTTCTAACATAGGGTAATTTGCAGTTAATACGCTTCAAACAAACGGTTGCATCCTAAAGAAGATAATGCTCGTGCATTTCCTGTAATCGAAAATCGACGTAACAATCGTGTAGTCATTTTCTGAATGAAGTGGTTAGGCTATTTATGTCTGAATGTATTTGCAACTGCGAAATGATTCCTCAGCAAGAGACTTGTTCTCTGAAACATCCCTGACGCAGTTGCGTGTGCTATTTAGCAAGCATACCCAAATCTAACTATGCTCACCTTTCGTTGTCTGCTTCCATTTGTTTCCACCTACCCCTGTGAGCAGGGTGGATATTACGGGAGGCGAACGAGACACGGTCACCTCGAACCCCCTTTTCTCAGATATGCCACGGGAGTTTTGCACATAAATTTTATCTGTATTTTTCGGTCACAGACCGTAGTTTTCTTAAAAGACCAAAAAAATTAAGTTCATTCGGTCATGATGTCCGAAAAGTTAGGCTAGTGAATACTGTTTCAGCGAGTTTTAATACTACAGTATTACCAGACCAATGGCCGAAAGGTCTCAGCGAAATAAACAGGTTTATACATTGTTCTGTTAAAAAACTTCCGAACCACTCTAGAGCCACAATTAGGAAGATCTGAAGCAAGTCATATGTTTTTCAAAATAAACCAAAATTATGTGCAAATGTGCCAATTAAAGAGGGCCTCTCAACAAGCGTTTTGGGGCACCTTTCTGGGAGTTTGCCTCAGGACCCTAAATTGTAATATCCACCCCTGTCTGTGAGGCTGGATTTTCAACCCTTGTCCATTTTAAAACAAAAGTCAAGGAATAGAGTGGACGTTGAGAATGACATGAGATTAGTTCTCACCAACACGTCCCCAAGAAGTTCAAGAATAGTTGCGCAGAGGCAAGCTCTGTCATCCCACTGATTAGCATAGGTGCTGTTTGTTTGGCATAAGAATGTATACACAGTAAATCTAACATGTGAAATGATAGTGTTTTTTATTTTGTCGGTTGTTATTTGAACACCGTTAGAGTTGCAGTTGGTGGCTGGGGCTGAGCACTTATGGAATATTTTCGAATGGGGTCACGAGATTAAAAAGGTTGGGGACCACTGCTGTAGAAGATGTTTTTCACAACTCCTAGCATCTGGCTTAAGAGAAAAAACAGGCAAGCACAAAAAAAACAATTGCGAATGCGTTCAGTACAACTGCAAATCTGCAATACATGTTTTTTTATTCATTAAAAAATCCAGGTGAAGGAAGGGAAGCTTACTTCAAAAGATAAGGGGAATACAGAATATAAATATATTTGCACTTACATTTGAAAGTTTCACAATGAAATTAACAGGTACTCACAACTTCGTTGTGTGCATCAGCGTGCTCCTTGGTTACATGTTCCTGAAGAAGTGCTTCTGTAAAGCCAAGCTTGGCACAGAATGGGCACACAAACGATGGAGGGTTTTCAGGTGATATATTTTCTCCTCCATAATAAGAATCTGAACAAAACAAAAGCTTATCTACTCAGTATCGTGTTTTTTTCGTTCATAGACCAAAATGTTTTTGAAATGACCAAAAAAAATTAAGTCATTTTGGTCAGAATGTCTGAAAATATAGGTTAATGAACACTGTTACAGCAAGTTTTAATAGAGCTGTGAGACAAATGACTGAAATGTCTCAGCAAAAAAAAACAGATTCAGTATCCTCAGAGAATTTAAGTTACTTCGCTTTAGCAAATGTTCTATACATCTTTTTATGTGGCATAAGGCTTGCCAAAAATATAGAATCATTTATAGTTTAGCAAACATGTGCTAAATGATTAGTGATATTTCAGCAACCTATTTATGCATATGATCAGTTCAAAACATTATCAGATCTTAAGCTAGTTGTAGTTTTTGAAAATTGAAAAAGGGAAGCAGGTTGTGAAAAGACCATCAATAACCTTCAGAACAAAACAATGGTTTTCTTCAGTCACACTTAAAAATTACAATGACTTTTCTGTAATAAGTAGAGCATCGCTGTTTTCTTAAACCCAATGCTGGCCCAGCATGGATCCATTAAATTGTTGGGTTTTGAATGAACCATCAGCATTGGAAAACTCCAGCACTGATGCTAAACAACTGCATCTGTTACGTTTAAACTTCAAGTTTCAGTGGCCCATGCAACTCAGTGACTGGTACATTTTTATTAAGAAACTTAAAAGATATGCTAAACCTAACTCTACACACAAGCTACGAGCTGTCTGAAATGCACCTTCAAGCAGAGCTGTGGAGCCAGTACGCAAATTTCAGGCTCAGGCTCTGGGCATCTAAATTTTTTGGCTCTGGCTCCAGAACAATTTGGTCCAAGAAACAGAAAAAACATGGTATTATTTCTATAGCTCTGTTGAACCGGAACCCTAATTTCAGGCTCCGACTCCACCATCCAAAATTTTTTTGGCTTCGGCTCCAGCCATCCAAATTTCTTTCTTGGGCTCTGGCTCCACAGCCCTGCCTTCAAGGATATAATCCTGGAGGCAAAATCTTGCAGCGCCTCTTACCATAGCTGTGAAAACTGACTTACCAAGGAAAAACATTTAAACCAACTTCAACAACCACATCACATGGTCAACCTGAACATGTGCGAGTTTTTACATCTCCCATAAAACACTAAGCTTGTTGTGAACAAAAAAAAACTGATCCGTTTAGAAAATGGAAAATTATGCTGTCAAGTTATAACAATTATGTACAGACCAAGTAAAAACTTGAAATATATTCCACACAAGACAGGTCTAGTGCATGATGGGATGTAGGTGTTACATTCTAGAGTTATAGAAATTGTTTCACATTTTTAGGAGCAAGTATAGAAAAAGTTGTGTGACAAACAAAAACTATGCCAGGACCTGCCTAGACCAAATGAGATTGAAATCATAGGTGGTGAATTCCAAATTTTTCTAGATGGTAAAATAAATATTAGGAACACAAAAACACAAAATAAAACTATGCTATTTTCCTTGCAACCTTTCTCTCTTTGCATGCTAAAACAAAGCAGTACGATACTTGCATGAAAAAGCAAAATTAGTTGAGCATGCAAATTGGATGTCATGCATGCAAAGTACTAGTGGGCATTCAGCACAAGTAGCAAAAGTTGTGAATATGGCTGTTGTGTGCACCTGCATATCCTTGCTTGGTACCCACTGATTGAAATTCATTGGAAAACACAGTTTTAGTGCTTAAGCAGATTTTTGTGCATTTATACACCGCACAAACATATTATTTACTGTTCCAAATGTCTTAATGCAACTCAGTTCACCTATATTTGTTCAAAAACATTCACCCTAAATTTACAAAGCAGGCAAAATACCACAATATAATCACGTTAAAAAAATAAATATATGACATATACAGCTATACAGAATGGATTTACAGAACAGAGACAGCACTATACCAATACAAATCTGGCTTCTACTGGATACTGGCTGTAATGTTTTTCTCTTGAAAGCTTGCACACTTTTAAAATATGAAAACTGTGACAAAAAATAGTGGATATAACAACTGAAGCACTTAAGGCGATAAACACTCGGATTATAGCCTAATTTCCAATACAAACTTGAGTCAAAAATTTCAATCTAGCTGTTGTGGCCCAGGACCAGGTAACCTGAGCCAAAATGACCTAAAACCTGCCCCACTTACGACATCACCCACAAAAAAACCTGAAATCCACACCTTTACAATTTTTTTAGTGGAATCTAAGACTTGCCACATCTTTTGAGCATTTGAACAGCTCTCTAGTGCAATTGGCAAGCGAGTTGTGTTGTTGCAAAGTGATGATTTTTAAGTGGCTCATGCAGGTCTTAAAGGAAAAAATAGCCCAGAGCCGAAGGTGTTAACAGCAAACTGAGAAACATAATTACACGAATTGACAAACAACGTGGTACCACAGCATGGCGTACATAAGCATTTCCCAGTGTTTTTATGCTGCTTGCTAATTTTCCAAAAAATCAGAAGGACAATCATATAAGTGCTTCTGTTATGATAGATATGGTTGGCTATGCTACATAGATCAGTGGGCTGGAACATAATGAAAATACAACATCCACGTTTGGAATAACAATTCCAGATAGTGTTATGGACCCCCAAAAATAACACAATACTTTAAGAGAAAATGGATCTTTCCTTTTCAAAATACCTCTTCTAGCTCCAGTTCATCTTATAAAAGGCCCTAATCTGTTTTATTGCAGAATACAGTGTGTGAACATTTCCTTAACTCCTTGGCGTCTGGGTGGTTTTGGCGATTTTCGCAAAAAAAACAGCAGTTTTCGGTTGCCTTACCAACGCCCTAGCTCCTCCACCGATTGCGCTAGAGAGCT
>JGI24159J19872_10001872_pt1 | contig 24112 bp, 14 predicted proteins | sample Ectturendosymbi4_FD_19872 | JGI IMG/M metagenome (IMG submission 19872)
AGTCAACAGCAAAACAGGAACATAATTTAAACTTCAAAAGGAACAGTTACATCCCCAAAATGTGTGTGGATCCTTGCCCCGTGGGGTCCACAACAATTCCAACCGTAAAAAATTATTAGTTGGCAGGCCATCCGATATTCCACCTTTAAACTTGTTGCAATCCTGAGACTTTTGACAAGTTTTCCTACTTTGAGGATGAAAACATAACCGAAAAATTAAAAAAAATTTCAAATATAAGATTTTCAAAATTGCAGCACATTTGTGCATACTGTAATGGAAGCTACTACAGAACGTTGAACACTGCCATCAGTGCAGTGCATAGATAAAGTGAAAAAATATCCTGCTTTACACTGAACAACAACTTTGTAGTTGCCTAAATTTGAATGCTAACATCACTGTCGGCGGCTTTTTTGCACTACCACCCTGCCTTGAGAAACTACCAAAACACACGAAATTTTTCTGCAATCAAATCTCGCTAGCCGGTTATTTTGAATGGTTATGCTTTTACATGCATGCAGAGATTGCGTGAAGCCTACAGTTTTGGACGCAGAGCTCTATACAACCTGCCCTGGAGAGCAAGTGTCAGTATCCATCAGGCTCAATGTAATATTCCTACAGTTGAAGTATTAATACGAAAATAAAACTACGTGTTTCTCAAATGATGCAGAAAGTCTAACAGCATATGGTTGCTTGCTTTGATGCAGTCAGATTGTTTGCATTCGTCCCTATTCTTTAAACACTACGATCAAATTTTACTTTGTGAATGAGTGCTCGATTGATTGCGCGTCATATCAAAACGCATTACCAATTTACCTGGACTCGAACAGTTTAGGAATTGGCGCCCTAACTTGCAGTAGTGTTGTAACAAGTGTTAGGCTACCTGTTAGCTAACAATTGTGTTAAAATAGATCTGTAACCCTGTGGTTCTGCCTTCAACGCAGTTGCAAAAAGTGTCTGCAACTCTGTGAGTGCGCCGGCTCCAATATCTTGTAAAACGTTCTTTTTGTCGGTTTTTATCGACCTGCGTTATGCAAAGTGTGTGTGTTTGTACTGTGGACTTCGTGTCTGCTCACAAACAAATAAATAAAATTAAATTGCAAATAGAATAGGCTCGCTTGCAATGGTGAATAATTGATAGCATCTAACTGATTCACTTTGACAAGAAACAACTTCTAGGAAGATGCTATTTCAAAAGTCGATGAAGGATGGCATTTGTCTTTTCGACATTGACCTGGAACAATTAAAAAAGTGACTTGCCTGTACGCCAAAACGCTAGGCCAAAGGAGATCTCCGATGGCTTTTGCACTACTGGAGTTGTTATTATTGGCACGCCACAACCACATGTAGCAACCACCGCACTGCTGCATTACTCACCATTCTCTCTTCAAGCGGGAGACGCGATCCGAGCCCTCTCACAGGGGAAGACTCGCACAAGGATCGTATGCTTTGTCGCACGACGCAGTTTTAAACTCCCTACCACGCTGCACCCCAGATCTCCATCATAAACGAAGTGGTTTGTCTGCACGCCAAAGCGCTAGGCCAAGAATATCTCCAATGGCTTTCACACCAACGGGGATGTTTTTATTGGCACGTTGTATGTAGCAGACACCGCACTGCTACACAATTAAATTGATAGAGCAAATATGTTGTCGAAATTTTGCTTCTTATCAACGGGAAAACATCTGCTGTGAGTGATCAACAGTATCATCCACGTGCTTATAAGATGAATTTCTAACTCTTTGGTGTCCTCCATCGAACTTTGTAATTTCACGAATTTGTTTGTTGGTATTGTCCAGGATGACAAACATTAAACAGATTCATCACTTTTTGAGGTAACGCACGCAGTGGCATAACTGACGGGGGCCGGAGGTGCGAATCGCGTCACCTGGGAAGCTAAACGTAACAACAGGCCCACCACTTAGCTTTCATTTCGTCTTTGGTATTATTTTGGTATTCAGAAAGATGTTTTTATGCGTTTCTCGGAGTGTTTTCTGAGTGTTGGCTAGTAGGTCATCAGTGGGCCCATTTCAGCTCATTTTCCCACTGGTTCAAGCCAGTGATGTGCCCGAGTCATTTTGTCGAGTCAGAATCACAAGCCCTTCGAGTCAGAGTCGTGTCAGAGTCTTCTAAAATATTGTCGAGTCAGAGTTGAATCATGCATTGGTCGAGTCGAATCAAAGTCGAGTCACAAGAACTGTTGTGTCATTTCGAGTCATTGGTTAGCAAACTCAAGTCAATGTTGAGTCAAATGCAATTTCACATTTTTTCTATGACTTTGTTATCTTATACTATGGTGCCCGATAGGTAAGAAAATGGTACCCAAGGTTCTTGCAATGGCAACCGATAAGTTGTAAAATGGTGCCCAGTGTTGTTTTAGCAAGTTTGGTTGCAGGTTATTTATATCTTAGTTTTTTCACTTTGCATTTTACTTGTCTTTTCAACTCCCAGTCGTTTCAACAAGTCTACCCCAAGCTTGCTGCAAGTGTTGCAATCTCTTAGTTAGCGTTGTGTTAAATGTGCGATTCACCACGAACAGGGTATGCGTGAAGAACAACACCCATATATATGTGGTGCGAACAAGCAGAAATTGAATGAGCACCGTGTGTGATCTCTATTTTTGCTTGCTGCCACAGTGTGAAGTTTTGTGCACTTTCCACTCGGGGTTTGCAATAGCAACAAAGTGGTGCTGTGATCAGGATGACAGGATGGTGCCAGGTGCAACCTTCATAAAAAGAACGTGGGATTGCGCAAAGGAAGGGATGTTATTGCAAACTCGCAGTTGACATTGCGTTGAAAGTGGGATTCACCACGAAAGGGATGCTAATAACAGTGGCTGAAATTTGGATTTGAACAATATTCTGTTTTCGTATTTGCATTATATTTTGCAATACAATTTTTGGATTGGATTTCAATCTGAAAAACTTAAATCACTTTGCTGACATCTGGAACAGACTCAAAGTAACAGTATGAGGACCATTGCTATGATCAGGATACGCAAATATCACATTAAGCCACGTCAAGGTGTCAGTATATTGTGCCCTACTAACTAGAGATGGCACGGGCCAGCAGCTTGGAGGTAACAAGAAACTGACCGTCCCGGCCTGTTTGTGCTAAACCACAAATTATTTTCCAGCCCGGACTGGCCCGTGGCCCGTAATATAACGTAACCTCAAAAGCCAGGTAACAGGACAGTGGTTACAGAACCATCGATGGATCTTTAAATTTGAAACCTTATTCAACCATCTCCTGTAACGTGACAGGAACGCACGAGGAGAATGCAGTAGGCTTTGTAGAAGCATAGTAAACACAAAAGGTAAACCTAACTTTAACCTTTGCCTTCATAGGAGCCTTACCTTACGCTAAGCTAAGCTAACCTTAACCTAACCCTAAGCTAATGCTAACCCTAAGCTAACACTAAACTAACCCTAATCTAACGCTGACCTAACCCTAACCTAATGCTAAGCTAACACTGAGGTAATGCTAACCTAACACGCTAACCTAACACTAACGCTAACCCCTAAATCTAACCCCTGAAGGAAAAGTTTGGAAAGTTTTGAAAAAAGTAAAGGAAAACTGGTCCCACGAATTGAAACGTGTAAGGATTCACTTACGAAAATGTAAGGAGTCAAGTCAATAGGCGAACCCTCAACCATTGGCATGGCAAACTTGACACCTATCCGTTAGGCTACTAGATCAATGCTGGTTGAGTGATAAAGTGACCTCTTTATTCGAACCACGTAATGCGGGGTGGTAGTGTCAAATAAGTTTTGAAATAGGAAGATCCATGGGTGGTTCCATAACCACTTCCAAGAAACAACACTTAAGTTTTCAGTTCATTGTCCTTTGGACACTAAAACTAAGTAGTCTTAAGGCAGTGACTACACGTTGGCCATGGGACCTTCACTTTTGAAAACTTATTCGTCCGCCGACTGTAACGTGTAATACACAAGTGTGTGCTAGGCTGCACTACAATTGCTGGTAGTAACATACTAAACCCTCAATCCAAACCTTAAACTCTAATCTAAACTTGGCCTCTAATCCTAAACTAAGGGTTCCCAAACTGGGATACATGTAACCTTAGGGCTACCTTCCCTATCTGAAGTGGTACATTGAAGGTTAGAAACTGAAAGGAAAAATATGTTTAGGCCTACATATAGGCTATGTCATTTCGAAATATTTATACATACATCTGTGAAGATTATTTTCAAAATCATGCTTATTGGTAAATATATTTTTGCTATTTTCCTCAACTTTTTTGTCATAAGAAATTTTAGGGGTACATGCTCATCTATCGAAACGCTGGAGGGGTACATGGCCAGAGAAAGTTTGGGAACACCTGTCCTAAACCTAAACATGGGCAACAGCGACTGACTATCAATGAAAGTGTTTGTTGCATTGATTGATTATTAACATGGTTCACTGATTTGCATGGAAACAAGTGAAACGGAATATGAGCAGAACTGTGAAAGAGAAACAACAACAGCAAACAATTTCATTGTTAGATTTTGAAACTTTGCAAAAAACAAAGATTTCGCCTCATTGGCGAGCAGACCCGCAGTGGCCCGTAGCGGCCCGGAATGACGTCACTGTTAAAAAAGTTGTTAGCCGACTGTTTCAAAACCTTTAGCGGACAGCCCGAAGACTGGACTGTTAGCGGCCCGTGCCATCTGTACTACTGACCCTTCAGTGAAAGGAAAGACTCAGGTCTCCGTCTTTGCAAGTTTGGAGACACTTGTTCCCTAAAATGCAGCATAGCACAGCTAGACAGTCAAGACAGAAAATTTGTGCAAATCTTGATCATCACTGAAACAAAAAATTCTGATTTCTTTGTGTGCAAACGAATTGAGTTTGTCCATCAGAGGCTCAGAGATTTTGCAAAAATGACTCTGACTCGAGTTGTTAAGTGACTCGAGCGAGTCACCATTTTTCTCAACGCGACTCGAGTCGAATCCGAGTCACCAAAAATTGTGACTCGAGTCGATTCATTGATTGGAGTCCAGCTATCATTGGTTCAAACTTCTGGTTACGCTACTGAACCAGTGGTATTGGAGCTTCTCAAATATCTCTGATAAAGAAATTTTTATCATCGGAGGTTTTAGGAAAGCAGAATTCACACGCGCCGTCATGTTTTCAGTGAAAAACCATCACGCATGAACCTTACTTGTCGTGGTTTTATCACGCGTTTCAAGACCAAAAGTCACAATTTACGCACGATATCTCGTCGACATCTGCCACGTTTTCCAGTCTTTCATGTCAGGTTGCTGTCATGCTGATGTAACGATAACATCATTTTGTATGCCTCTTGTGCGAGATGTTTGAATCATTTCTTGCCTTGTTTATCATGTAGGAAAGAAGAAAAGTTGACCCTTTGTTGCAAGACGGGTCTCTTTTGAATTTATTTTCTGCTGTTTTCTAGCATATCTCCTTGGAAGTTCATACCGTTACCAACCATCACCATGGATGTAGTTTGTCATGAACTTGTGCAATTTATGCAACTATCAACAAGACCAGATATGAAGCTAACTGCAACAAAAAACGTATTGTCTCTCACTGGTTCACCTGATGGGAAAAAGTTTATTGTTGAGAATAAATGCTTATTGGAGGTATGTACAGCAAACCTGTTTCATTGATTGTTTGATCAGGAAGTGACTATGGATACGCCTGTCCTGACGCAATTCAATTAATACGGTCAGTTTGTCATTCAAACTGCATGGATCTCGTAGCCTAAGGGTTATGCATTACGGCTGCTGTGCTATGCCAATGGTTTTTGGTTCGACTCTCACCTTGCCGACTTTCATTTTCTTTTTTTCTTTACTTTTTTTCAAGTTTTGGTGTTATGTTTAGGTGTTAGTGTGAGGTTTGGCTTAGAGCTACGTTTAGGGTTAAGGTTATAGTTAGGTTTACGGTTTATCTTTTACGTTTGCTTTGTATCTACCAAACCAAGCCTACTGCACTCTTGTCATGTGACGTGTTACTGTTACGTCACAGGCGGCGTATAAGTTTTCAAATTTTAAGATCCACAGGGTGGCGTATCCGTTGCCACTGCCTTTGATCAACTACTGAACTAGTTCCACTTTTGTCAAACATTTATTTTCCGAGGTGTATTGTAAAAATTTATGTATTTTCATTATGGTATCTTCTTTTAAATTTAAAGCATTGATTTTATTCAGTAGCTTAGCTCTTCTATCACCATCTACTGCCTAGCATTTGTCTTTGGAAAGCTTTACAATAAAGCAAATTTTTTTCATCCTAGGCTTTTCTGACATTTGACATCTTTGTGCTCAGATTGTGCATGAACTTTGTTTTGATGTGATTGACATTCTTATGAGACTACTTTTTTGAAACAGAATATCATGCAGTAGGCTTAAGGTATAATTCTCTATATTAAAATGGACTCACCAAATTTGCCTTCAAACTAAAATAACCTCTGTCTTGGTGATTTTTATGACAAGCTAATTCTAAAAATATGAAGCTGTGATCTAGATTGTTTCCATTTTGTTATGTGGTGCGCAAATTTGCATTTCTTATAGCTTAAGCCAAAGTCAGTGTGCTTTAGAATTACTGAATACTTTTTCTCAAATTGTGGTATTCAAAGAATTATGGCACATAAAAACAATAAAACTGCAATCAATTGTCTCTTCCAAAGATGTTAAGATGCTGCTATAAAGACTTTGACATTGTTCAGCTCAGTTTTATTATACTTGCTTTATTACTCCTGGAATGCCAGTGGTCTGCAGCACCCATCTCTCACACGGTGTGGGCCACACAGCTGCTTTTTCTGTGAATGCTGGACTGGTGGTAAGTCAGTGGCTACACCACATGTGAACCATTTCCTTGTACCTACCCATCAATGCTGGGAATGAGTCTAGAGAGGCTGGCAAGTCTTGCTTTACAAGTCTAGGGTATGACCGTTACTGGGAATTGAATGCATCCTTGGTGGCACATGCTCAACCAACTGTGCCACTTGACTGGTTCAGATAGTTAAGCCTTTGCACTTCAAATCTTGCTGAGGTTACTTCACGTATTATTTGGCAGACTCCACTTGCAATGCAAGTTCTGTTTAAATTCAAGTCTTCTTGCACTTAGACTTTATTGCAGGTGCTCCATGTGTGCTAAACTAGAGGAAACTTTAATTGCACTTATCTTTTGCTATCTGGAAGAATTTTAATAGGTCTCATTTTCTAATGAACAATTATGCATTTTCTTTTGGCATTTAAATTTTGCATGTGTATGTTCAATTTGTTAAAGGTATGATATACTTACAATGTATGTTCCAACTTGTTCTGAATCTCTGAAGAACCAAAGCAGGGGTCTCAAACACGTGGCCGCGAGTGTGTTGTGTGGCCTGCGATGCTTGTTACAAAATGTTACTCCACCATTACAACTTAAACATGGTTTTAATCAACTGAAAGATTTACAGCAAGCGCGATTACCTTGAATACACAGAACATTCAGTAAGGTACAAGGGTGTAGTGGGGCGGGAATGTGTGGGAATGGCATTCCCACACCTTTTTCCCATTTTGTTTTAAAATGACTTTAAAGCTGTTTCAAAATGCCTATTTTTGGATGCATTCCCACACCTTTTTTGTTAGCACTACATCCCTGGTGAGGTATAAGACAACTGACTTTCTACATATGAAACAATGCAGCAACATGCAAATTATTAGTGTTGCAACAGAACTTCGTTTCTGCCCTCTACTGCACACTGATTGGTTCAAAACGTGCAACAACACATTGCCTGTTGTATTCAATCTTTCTAGCGGTCTGCGTTCACAATAAACAGTTGCATTTCAAGGCAGATTGAGGTCCGCTCGTGCTAATACGGTTTTCTGAACAAAATGGTAGTAGAATCACCGAATGACAAGCAAGGCGTGAATAAAGTTGAAACAGAATAACAACTTACCAAACGTTTACTTTACTGGCAGACATGATGCGACTTACTAAAACTACACTACTTCATATGCACTTTCGCAGCATACAACACCAACGTCTCCTACGCAGTCACTTAATGCAAATTTTATTGATGTGGTGGTTTGTTGTTGGCCCTTTATAGCTGCAATGGTCTTGCAGCGCCACGACTGAGTTTGTACAATTTTTGCTTTTATGTCACTCAGTTTGTTTTTGTGTTCTGGGTGTGTTCCCTGCAGCTCTTGCGCACACCGTGTGCCTGGTAAGAAGGCTGCAGTACCAGTTTACAAGGTTTTGATAAGACCCGGCCGAGAGTCAGACTCTTGACCTACCAGCACCGAAGCGAACGCACTTACCACTAGACCAAGGGCTGGTCTAAGCACTAAGCAAAAGAAAGACGAATTGCCACCGAGGGTCCTACTACACTCTGGTATGCGCCTCCAAGCGGTCACGCAACAATCAAAGAAGGCAATACTTGACCAACGCATCACCGCAAGACAGACTTGCTGCAGAATATAGTAATCTAGTAACACCAGGATGACACAAACCCTTGTGGATTCCCACAAGGTTCGATTCAGTAACGGTTGCACAAAATGCGCGCGTCAAGGTATCTGCTGCCACATTTTCTTTGCCAGAGCGCTACTTAATGGAGTAGCTGAATGATGCTAATTCGAGTCACCAGCACTGTATCTTGTTGTTCTTGATCTTACTTCGTTTTCAATTATTATCAAGCATGAACACCACCGATCAGATCGGTGACGAGGGTAAATTTTGTCTTTCAAGGAAGTGGCTCCACTTTCACGCCGCTTCGATTACCGCCGTAGCCTCTTTTTCGATTGCTGGTTAATGCAGATTACTCCATTGCAGAGACCTGGTCATAAAGGCTACCGGGCGTCTTCCTTGATTTGAAGTAGCAGAAACAGCCACGTCCGAAACGTCACATTCAACTACAAATGGCGTGCTTTCATCGATGGAACAGAGCGCTGCACGTTCACTTTCTAATTTTAGCATTTTAAAATCATCTAGAGTTTCTTCGGACAACGGAAAAGAAGAAACGCTTTTCAAAGGTTGATTTTTTTCAGAGAATGCAGAAATCCGTTTCGCATAGTAAGCAAATAGCCTCAGACCTCTTTTGAGTGATTTCGTATCACAAGGAGTCGGAAGTTTCTGCAGTGGAAGAAGCCTGTCCTGATCAGGCTTTATAACGCCGTTGCCCACGCAGTATCCGAGAATGTTGATACAAGACGTGGACAGTCTTACTCTTGTTCAATGTCATGTTCCTACGACTAATAGCGTTGAGAAACTTTCGGACATTACGGTCATGCTCCTCTTGACTTCTTCGGGCAACCGCAATGTTGTCTAGGTACGGAAATATGTCATTGAGATGCTTTTCTTCAACCATTTGGTCCATTTCTCTTTGAAATGCTGGAACGCGATTTGTAACCCCGAATGAGATTCATGTGAATTCCTAAAGCTTCCCTCCAGCTTCGAAGGCCGTGAAGCTTCTATCTTTTTCTGCTATGGGAATTTGATGGCATGCGCTGCGGAAGTCAAATGCCGAGAAGACATTGCACTTAACGAGAGCATTCTACAAATCTTCTATCTTTGGTAAGGGATGGGCATCAGGTTGAGTATACAAATTTATGGTCTGGGTGTAGTCAACGCTCATTTTTTTGTTTTGTCCGTCTTTTACAACTATTTAGGCGCGCCAAGGAGAAATACTAGGTTGGATGATACCTTCCTTTGAAAGATGGGAAACTTCGCTATCAATGAACTCACGGTCTTCAAGGTTAAACGTACGAGATTTAACTGTAATTGGCTTTTGCAATTAGGGAGTAAGCATCTAAATAGAGATGGGATGCTTGCAGAAGCAGCAAGCGCACACATTTGTGTATCGCTTGTGACAATGAGATCGGTCTCTCGCATCATCCGTACTCGAAAACAGCACGCGACGCCAATGTCGACGTTAGAAGTCTTGCCCCAGCACGACGTCTGCACACAAATATTTGAGAACTCTCTGATAAACGTGTGGGTATGCCCTTCGATTTATTGTCATTTCTTCAGTGCATTCTCCCACCACCTTGCTTTTCACATCTGTTGACATCATGGACACGCCGAATGACGAAGGTCTGATCCGCAACTTTAACTCACGCGCAGTTTCTCGTTAATGTTGCAATGTTGCAAGAACTTCCAGTATCGACAAGTGCGCTCAAATCGCTCCCTCCTACAGACACTTTTTGCGTGGCTGGAGCGAGACACGGTGGCGCTACCTGAATAGCACACAGACTGGAAGTGCGGGCTGACGCTATAGTTTCATCCAGCGATTTCGATTGCCAAACTTTTGAAAAAATGTCTCTTGTTACAGACGAAGCAAACAGTTTTCTTAGCAGGACATACCTTTGCAAGTGATGTCTTCCTCCGCAGAAATAGGTTGTGTTGCTTCGACTCGCCGTTGCGATAAGCTCCTGTTTCTCAGTACTTGCAGCAGTTGAACTGTGATTTGCGGACGGTGCAGTCACGGCAAGAAATTTTTCCGCGTCATACGCCTCAGAATTGTTCTGCGCTAAATCCAGCGTTCTAGCTTGATCGGAAGCTGTTGCTGGGTTTAACGTTTTATTTTCCAACAACCTTTGCCGAATAGTCTGCGATGATGGTCCAATGACAAAAGAGTCACGAATCATGAATCATTTCTTCTTTGTATTGCTCTGCACTTACAGCAGTGAAGTTACAGTCACTGAGTTTGAGGAGAGTCTGAAGAAAATCATCCAATGTTTGACATGCTGTTGCCAACAGGTGCCGAGCGAAAATTTCGTTCGGAGCTCGAACGTACAGGTTGTGAAGAGTTGTCATGGCAAGGTCGAACGTCGCGCAGTCTTCGATGACGTCGTAAACAGTGTGGCACGCAGTTCACCAGGATCTTCGACTTGTTGATTGCTGGGCGACCGCCTTCTCTTTGCTCATCAAGGTCTTCAACGTAATTTTCGAAAGTTTTACGCCAGTGCTTCCACTGTTTGGGAACAGTTGAAGATCCAGATCGAGACGAGATGGCTTCGTAAGTTGATCCATGGTGAAAAGTTTCAGTTGATTAAGTTGTAACAAAACGTTACTCCACCATTACAACTTAAACATGGTTTCAATCAACTGAAAAATCTACAGTAAGCGCGATGACGTTGAATACACAGAAACTTTCGGTAAGGTATAAGAAAGCCGTAACTTTCTACGTACGAAACAACGCAGCAACATGCAATGCGCATCACAGCAACAACACTTTTTTTGATACGGTGTTTTTTTGCTGGCGCTTTATAACTACAATGGTCTTGTAGCGCCACGACTGAGTTTGTACAGTTTCTTGTTTGTTTTTGTGTTCCCTGCAGCTCTTCCGCACACAGCAGCAACGCCGTCAAGTGAACGCGGGCATCACAACAACAAGTCACATCGCGAGGCCATAAGTCCGCTTGTGCACGGAGCAAACGGCAAACAATGATTACACAATTAAGTGCCAGTTCACCACAATGCTTTTTGGGAATTTTCAAATAATTAACATTTACGTTACTTAGTTTATTCACCGACGTTTGAAAGTGCTCAGCCAGCAAGTGAACAAATTCCTTTTAAACGAATGTTGTTAGAGACAGCTAGAAATGATTTGCTTATAACTCATGATACTTTTGATGTAAAAGCTGTTTCTAGTAAGGTTCAGGTACCGCCGTTGTTTCATCAGCATCATGATGTGGCCCTCGGGTAGTCATAATGCGTTCCGCAGGTTACTTTACAAGTCCTCGTTAGGCCCTCAGAGCAATTTGAGCTTGAGACCCGTGAAATAAAGTGTCTCGATAACTAACAATAAATGGTTCATCTAAAAAGGAATGACTGCATACTGTTGATTGTATAAAGCAATAGGTTGATATTTCTATGAAACAAGAAGTACCCTAATTAAAGTGCTAGTCAAGCAGTACAAGAAGGTAAAGAATTAATTACTCCAGGGACTGGCTCATTGCTATATTTATGAATTTATAATCTCAAACAATTAATGCTACTGCTACTGGTAAGAACTTCTTAGGGGATTTAAACTTGCTTAGACCTAGTACACCAGAAACCTACTGCACACCTTTGGGTGTATGTGCTTGCAATACCATACATCCAATTACAACTAGTTTGAAAAGATGCTAAATTTTATGCCAGGTATTTAATTTAGAAAAATGAAAGTTTGTTCTTTGCGTCTGCTTGTATGCAATATGATGGTGTTTGAGTGTTACTTGTATTCTTTTTGCAGGCTGTACTAAAACTAACGAAAGACAAGATGCCACTGGTGGTGGAAGACTGCTACAATTCTCTTGTCAACCTTTCTAGTGAAGATCATGCGAACAATTTTATATTAAGCGAATATAACATTATTCCAGAGTTCTTTAATGTAATGTGTGACCCGACCTCGAAGTACTCTGATAAAGTCTGCATGATTGTAAGCAACTTGACACGGACACTACCAGGAAGTCAGAAAGTTGCTGAGCACATATCTGAACTAAATCCTAATGCAAACGACACCGAAAATAGGCCTTCGCTAGACAAGCTATTGGACCTATTTTGTAAAGCATCTTCAAAGAAAGTGAATGCCAATCTGGATTATGTAGCTACAATTTTCTCCAACATCACACAGCTTCGTGAAGGTGCAATAAGATAATAGAAATGCCGCTGCGTTTTAACTTTTTCTGTGGTTTCAACGTTGTCAAAAGCTCAAGTGTGTGGTGTTGAGCTTGGATGTTTTCGTTGTTTGCCACTCTGCAAGACATTGCTGTGATTGTCGATACGCAAGCAAGTTTGCTACGTGTGCGTTCTCCAAGTATTTTGTGAAAATTTTCACACAAGGGTTTATACTAAGGTTTTTGGGTAAACGGTTTTGTCTGATCTGAAATTAAACCGCAAGAAAGGTACGAAACTGTTCAGTGCAGGAAGATGGCGGAAAAACGTGGCAACAATGTTTTTCATATCGTTTAGGACTTTCTTGGATTGCGCATGTGCTCCTTGTGGGTTTCTCCCTGTAAATTTTCACTAAAGTTGATAGTGCCATCGAAATGTATGAAGGTCATTATGTGCGAAATGTCGAAAAGTTATAAAGTACCAATCTTTCCGTTTAATTCGACTCTTGAATGGTTAATCCGTAGGGATTGTTTACGAATAATTCCGTAGAAAATTGTCTGTTGCCGCAGACAGTAGTCTTACTGAAAGTAAACCTGCTTTGAAATAAGCAGAATACTTTTTGCTTGAAAGTTCATAAGGCATCTTTGTAGAATAGTAACTTTTCAAACAGTAAAGTTAGCAACCTAGCTTCGGAAATCACTGTTTTTGCATAGAATTGTTATTCAAGTGATCTACGCGTATTTGAGGCGTACAATGGGATGCGCAACACTTTTTTCTGTTTGCGGGCATGGAGATTGCGTCAACAAACTACTGCTTTTGTTGCCTTTTGTAAAAGTGCATGAGGAGCTTGCTGTGTTGGAAGTCACGGGTTGATCTAATTTTTTCTCTTGCTGCGTAGGCCGACAATATTTCTTGGATCCAGAAAAAAAGACGATACTTAAACTTCTTCCGTTTCTCAATCACGTTTCGCTAACGAGGCGAGGTGGCACAGCAGCCACTTTACGCAATTGCTGCTTTGAATACGGTAATTATTAGACTGTTGCATGAAGTTTGCGATCTATGAAAACAGTTGCTTAAATAAGAGCTGATGAGGATTACAGCTTTACAGGGACCGAGTTTAAGAGGGGAATTGGGGCATATGTACCCCCAACTTTTGGATAAGGGGGAACACAATATCTTTTGTCCCCCTAATATTTTGTGATAAAAATAATGTAGTTGTACAAATGTCGTGGCTACATTACTGTTGACAACCCCCAGCCTGAAGCCGGGGAATAAATGAGAAAAATGAACATTATCGTTGGATTACCGACGCAGGCATGCTGGTAAATGGAATTTCAGAGATACATGTGTATCAATTGGAATTACATTATGCAACTGCCAATTATTTGAATCTCAGAGATACATGTTCATAAATCCTACTTTTAATGTATTTATTGTTTTTGAAAAAATAATTGAAGTGTTGCGTTTGTTTTATCTACTTTGACAAAGAACTCTTTAAGTGCTAATACTGATTGAAGTTTTGTGTACTTAGTAAAGAAACAAAAACCTAGTAATCAGTGCCAAGCACAAACACAGTGTTGCAACCAATCCGCTGGCGTTGCGCTGAAATGCGCGGTTCACCACGAACGGAATGTGCGCGAAGAACAACACCATATATATGTGGCGCGAACGAGCAATAATAGAGTGATCGTGGCTTGTAATCACTGCTGAAACTAACATGTGAACGATTGAACGTAACAACTCGCGTACGCGAAGAGTGATCTTGGTGAATGACCTCTTATAATACTTGTGAACATGTGAACAGTTAATTGTACATGCTAACGGTGACGACGAGAGTGATTTCGTCGGGTGAACTCTATTGTTGCTTGCTGCCACAGTGTGAAGTTCTGCGCACTTGCCACTCGTGCTTTCCGATCACAACAATAGTACTGTGCAACTGCCACAATACCATGTGTGTAGCCCGAAGGCAACCTGGGCCATGGACCCCAAACTATATCATTTCCATAATTTGCCTCCCATTTTGCCAATTTTATAAAAAGGTCATACCACGGTGGAAATACCAATATAATATGTGTGTGATATGCACAATAACATGCATATCACACAAAGTTTGTTTCCACCAGAGTTTTCTAGCAAACTCGGTCCTTAAAGCTTTGGTTGGTTTAAGTCAGCATTTTTCAACCTTTTTGCTGCAGCGGAACCTTCCGCAAATGTTTGCGTTGCTCATGAAACCCTATGCAATGATCCAAGTATCGATATTGCTACAACCACATAGAATTGCGGTTACGAATTTCGTCCCAGGCAATTTCGATCTGTTTTGGCGCAACCCCTGACAGCCACTTGCGGAACCCTGAGGTTCCGCGGAACCCCGGTTGAAAAACACTGGCTTAAGTAACTGCGCGCTTGATCCTTTTAAAACCTGTGATAGTGTAAGCCTTCCAGTTTGTGACTATACAGTGCAGTCTCCTATAAAAGTAAAGCATTTCAAGCTCAGTGCAAGAGTTAAAATGCACCAAACTGCTTGAAGCAGCGTGTCTTGAAACGCAGAGAAGCACCAGTGGTTGCTGGGCGAAGAAGTCGACATTTTATCTCACATCTTGCTTCCGCTCGCGGGTGGCGAGGAATTCACCGACGAAGAAAACGACGCGCTTCCACTTGATCTACAGTTCTTGCCATCGGATAAAGTTCGCGAGAGCGACCCAGATATTCGAAAACTTCTCGTGGAGACGGTCATGCTGGTAGGCACGTGATCGTGGCTTTTGTGCCTTTGCGAGTGGCGATAGTGCACGACCTTAGAAATACAGTAATAAAGTACGGCTGCCCCGCGCGTAGAGATCAGGCAGAGGTCCGGACCAGTGAAATGACTGATGGTCTGTAAGCTTGTACTTATTTAACATGAAGTTACCCAACTTTTAGGCCCGGTAATTTGTTTGGGTCCGTGCGCTTCGTTGCTGCTCGAGCGCAGTGCAGTTGTTTTTTAAGTCACATTCTTTGTTGGCACCGTTCGGGTGCAGAAATAGGTTACGAAAAAGTGTTGCACAATTGAATGCGGTTGCGTGACCTTTGGGAATGTTGCAGCCGCTCAGTCTGCGTGACGTCGCATGTGTCCTGTGTGCTGAGAATATCACCTTAATGTGTGTGACGCAAACAAACAATAATAGAGTGAGCGCGGTGTGTAATATCTGTTGTTGCTTGCTGCTGGGTTTCCTTTTTTCTGACATGACCGAAAGAAATTAAGTCAATTCGGTCATTACGTCCAAAAAAGTAGGCTAGTGAATACCAAAAAAGTAGTGAGTTTTAATATTATTACAGGTCAAATGAAGGAAATGTCTCAGCGAAAAAACCCACAGGCTTGTTGCCACAGTGTGAAGCTTTGCGCACTTGCTGCTCGGGCTCTCCGATCGGAACAGTAATAATCCTGGAAAATATGAAGTCACTGTGGTCTTGTTAGGTGTGCATATAAAACATGGCTGTGGCCTTTTTTTTGTGAAAAGTCTTGTGACGGCATGCGTTGCAGAAAGTTTTCTGGCCTGCGATTGTTCACAAAAGTAATACCGACAACAAGTGGTAAGCTGATAGAATAGCGTCTAACAGGTGCGTCTTTGCAAAATTACTCCAAAAATTTCTTTCGCAAAATACGCACTCTTGTTCGTATGAGGCCACATACAATAAACAATGACTTGGCGTGAAAGAAATAATGAAACGTACCTTTCACACTTACGTGTTCATGACCACTAAAAGCTATTGAAGCAAATAACGTATACCAAACGGGCGAAACCGAACCAATAACATCTCAGTTATTTATTCTAGCTGATTTCAACTCTATGCAAATTGATCGAGGATGAATGTTTTTGCGTTCAAAATAAATTGGTATTATTTGTGCCAACTTTGATCTCATTCAAGGCGCGCGACAGAAGTCAACAGTTGGTGACAGAAATACCTCGGTGCGCTCGATTTGCTGCTCAACCTCGTCAGATGTGCGTGAGAGGAATTTTCGAATGTAAACTTGCATTCGTGACGCAGTGCGTTTCTTGTCGTGATCCCTTCGTTCTATACATGTCGTCGTAATGTTTCTTCCGCGCAGCTTTGTGCAGACAAGCCCGGACGCTTGTTTGTCAAAGAGAAAAAGACTTATTTGATCATCCGCGAACTTCATCGGTGGGAGATCAAGAACAAAGAGGAAGACAATGCGGAAGCGTGCGAAAAATTAATCCAGGTGATCTTGAGGCGACGAGTATTGCGGCAGTGAACGCACTGTTTGTTTCCCGATGAGAGAAAACTTTTTTTTCAAGTTCTTTTCTCACGAGTTGTATCGATATGTGCTTGTTGAGAGATTTTTGCTGCCTCCATTTTATAACCTGTCAATTTCCTCACCTCCTGCGTACAACGCCTGCAGCAACAGGAGTACGCTCTCAAATAAATTATAGTAGCAGTGAGGTCATACTAATATTCTTTCATAGTTGGTAAATGCTGCTGTTGCGATCGGAAATCCCGCACTGTGCTTCGCACTGTGACAGCAAGCAACAATAGAGATCATGCGTCGCAATCTCTCTTATTACTGCTTGCTCGCGCCACGCACATATTTTTGTTCTTCGCGCACATCACGTTCGTGGTGAATAACACATTTAACGCAACACCACCGGAGAGGTTGCAACACTGCCCCTTTCTTTTCTTTCTTACAAAAAATGTCAGTTTTGTCTGAAAAGCAGGAAAATCAAGTTGGTTTGTGAATGTACTTTGTTTCTTTACGTGACCCGTGCTTTGTATGCAACCGTTGTGTCAGTTGTACAAACCCGACGTCGTGCTTTGCGTGGGGCGATAATTGTCGAGGCGCTTTTTTCCAGATTTTAATATCGGAAGAACCTGAAGAAGGAATGGAAAATTTGCTTACCTGTGAAATTCCGGAAAAACACAAAAAGGTATTGGAGGAACAGGGGTAGCGACAGGACGATGATACAGCCTGCGGAAATAGCTCGCATTATCACGTGACCGTCCGTTTAACAGATGGACTCGTTGGATTGTTGACGTCAAAGCGCTGGTGGTGACTATTCACAGGAAGGTTTGATGACAAGCGACGTCTAGGCAACAACGAAGTTAATTTCTAAGTGTTCCACGCCGTTAATGCAGGCAACCAACTGTATTTCGAAATTCAGCGTTTTTCGCGCTTGCGATTCTGCGCCTGAGTTTGTGCGTTTGAATATTTTAATAGCATTTTTGAGAAAGCTGTAAGGTCCTCGCTAGTGTCCGCTAAAGATCTGACCTAACAAGGCCCACGTGGTCATTTTTGGATTCATACTATATTTGAAGACAGTTTGCTAATAACCTGATGTTGCATTCTCAAATCCATAGAAAATTTGTGTATAGACCTCGAGTAAAACTTTAGTGTGCAATGTCTGTTTCAATCATTGTGCCAAAACTTCAAGAAGTGGAATCCGTTTTTTGAGGTTTCAGAATTAAGGAAGTACATTCATAAAACTTGGAGGTTTTATTGTTTTAATGTAGAAGTTGTGCTTCGACCTGGTGTCACTGAATAACGTACTTCTGTTACCTGATCAACACAACTGGGAATTATGTTAGTATCTTACGTCTTGGTTGCATAATTTCTAAAGAGTACGCTTTTTAGCTTCATTTGGACTTTGGAAATCACGAGTGGCCTGATGACTGATGTTAGATTGAATCGTTGATACTAGTGTGCTGCAGGTATGCCTTATCCCGACCGTAAACTCACAATCTCGGCATTTGTCAGTTCAAGATTTTCAACAGAGGTTATTTAAGACAGTGTTTCTTAACCGGGTGAATGAAATATATGTTTTATTGTTTTGCGTATTCTCTGGTAACATGCGTCTGTCATTTTTTTACCCAAGACATATCAGCAATTGTGAATAAAATGGCAAATTTCAAGCGTTCTAAATTTTCTTCAGCAGTCAGCAACCCATCACATAGGAAAAACCGTACTACGGTGCAATTAACTGCATCTATTACGTAACGGGGATAGATTTTACCGAGGAATGCCATGTTTCTATCAATCGAGTGGTGGAATCTCTGCTGTGCCCTGTGCATGAGCGTCCTGTACTTCGGTGCAAAAGTTATCTGCTAGAATCGCAGTACTTTCGAAAGTTTCAGGCACCTGGACACTATTCAAAGTAGCCTGATCAGTTGAAGTTCAGGCCTAACAATCGAATTACAGAAGTAGCTGTGATAATTTTGTAAGATGCATTTCAAGTGCTTGATTGTTCTTTTGCGCCATTCCTGATAATTGGCTAGATGCGCTTGATTGCTTGTGTTCTCTCGCGTTGTTTCTGATAATTGGTGATTGTGGCCTGTGGCGCGCGATCTGTTGACTGGTGATGTGTTTTCGATTTTCATCATTCTAAACAGTGTTTTCATGCTGAATGTGTCGGCAGTTTTCAAGTTAGTTAAAGCCTGGGAATAAAACATCTTCGGTATATGTCAGTACCCTATTTGTGACATTTGTATGCTACCAGTTTGGTATTGGTTCCAACATGTAATATGCGTTTTTGTCTTAGTATCACCTGCAGAATGTCTACGAAATATGTACAAAAACACTGTTTTGTTGAAAGTAAATCTAAATATGTAGATGAAAGCGATCAGGACACGCCAGCTTCACAGTTTAAATAACCAGATTTTGAAAGGAACGTTAGTGTCGAGAATAAGTTGCCTTCAAAAATGAAAAGGCGAAGGTGAGATGATGATTACACTAAATATGTTTTTTTTTCACCCCAGAAGTGACGAATCGAGCCATAAACCATCTGCTCAATGCATGTTTTACAATTTTAAATATAGCAATCAGTTTTTGGCTTATTCATTCCGTGGAGGTATTTACAAAACAAATGGCGTAAGTCCTAGCAAATTTTCAAGCACCAGCACACGAATATTTGTGCAAGCAGTAAAATTCCCTCCATTCATCAGTCGTAAATGACTATGCTAGTAAAAAGATCTTCTTTCCTCTTCAAATAGCGCATGTGCTGATGCAACAAAAAATATTTTGCAACAGCTGGGTCTGTAATCAAAACATTTGAAAATCGTAGCAATTCGCTGCGTGGCAGAAAACATGCTGAGGACAAAGCAAACCGAACATCGTGGTCTAACAATGAACACTCGATGTACTATAATTATTGTCACATCGGCCATGCATTCACAATAAGGTAAATGGGAATGTAGCAATCGACGGCAAGGGCGAACGAAACCAAAAAAAGTTAAGAAGCACTGATTTAAGACAGATTTTTTTAAATTCCTTTCCTGTCTTTCTATATGATATTGAACGTTTTCTTTGTAGCTTTGTTAGCCGTGGGATTTGGTGCTGGTGAAAGCTTCGTTCCGATAACCACACAATGTTTCAATTTTGTATTTTGGTGCTACGAGCATAATTTATCACTGACGTCACTGAGATGTACCAAGTTCTGAAGCAAAAATTTCCCTTGCTGTTAGGAGTAGCAGCCGGACGATCGATGAACTTGATGGCCGATCACATATTTTGTGTTTTGGTTTTGCGATCGATACCAGCGCACAGAAACTATATGCTGAAGACCCAGTTGCACTATGAATAAACCTGAAGTAAATGGTGTGAGGGATATCACGTACAAGTGAAGTGCTGTAAAAGAAATCGCATAATCGACAGAACTACTGTCAATAGCAGCACAGATGCGAACGGGCCCCACATATAGACGTTTCTAGACCTGTCTGAGAACGTCATATGACTGGCGTCACAGAATTGACGTCAGTAATTTGGATCTTCGAATCAACTATCGTAGACTTAGAATTTAATTGTTTAGTTTGAAGCCAGACCCGCAACCAGAGGGGGGCAACCGGGCAATTGCTTTCCCTAAATTTTCAATAACATATTTGATTGTTAGGTACAGCAACAAGTTACATCATTTTGCCCTCCCCCGAAAATATCAGTTGGTTACGGCCCTGCGTGAAGCTCATAGGTGCACGATCAGGCAAAGGAAAACCGAATTTTAGCTAATTTGTTTCCGAGTTTAACGTACTTGCCGCACCTGCACATGTATTTCGCGTTTGCATTTAGTACCTGTGAGTCAGTCCGGTGAATTCTGGTTAGTTTCTTAACAGGTTATGGATTTCTCCAGGGTGGGTAGTTACCCCTCCGCTGTTATAAGACGGCTGGTGGGGTGCCACCTCGGCATTCCTTCAAGCCGGTTTCCAGATATACCACTGGAGACTTGGTCGCACCCACAGCAGGTTCTGTTATAACGAGAGAGGCCACTGGAAGGCACTGCTGCAGGCACATTTGTGTAGGAGAGGTCAGAGTGCAAGCAACTCAGCCTGGAGGTCAGGAGGTCCCGCGGCGATCACTACACCTGAAGGGGAGAGGCTGTGTATGTCGCAATCACACCTTCATACTCCCCCGCTTCTTCACACGCCGCTGAGCCATCTCTGGCGTGCTCCACCGATCCAGTAACCGTGGATGAGGTAAAAAAAGCTGTGCAACTGCTGAAAAATAACCGAGCCCCGGGCATCTGCAAGATTACGTCTGAAATGCTTAAAGCCAGTGGCGATAATATCATTCGGTGGCTGACGCACATCATCAACGAGGTCTGGTACTCTGAAAATCTCCCCGAGGGCTGGACGCGCGGAACCATGTTGCCATTCTGGAAGAGAAAAGGTGACAAGGTGATCTGCAGCAATCACCGAGGTAGGCTATAACCCTTCTCTCCATTCCCGGCAAAGTCTTTACCCATGTCCTACTCGGTCGCTCGCTCCCAGCAATCCGTAGGTGCAGGCGACCACAGCAAGCCAGTTTCATGCCAAACCGTTCAACGATCGACCAGATATCTGCTCTTCGCCTCATAATCGAGAAGACTCGAGAGTTCCGTAAGGGCCGTCACTTGTACATTGCTTTCATCGATCTGAAAGCTGCGTTCGATTCGCATAAACGGGCAACTCTCGGAGTGGTTTAACATCAACAGTGGCGTTAGACAAAGATGCGTAGCTGCTCCAGACCTTTTCAACTGCGTTGTTGACCACCTCATGTCACGAGTTTGCGCACAGATCCCGGTCGTGTCTTTTGGCAACCTCCATCTGATCTCGAATACGCTGACGACACCATCCTGTTGACTGATGATATCGATAAACTCACGGCAGCCCTTTCAGTTTATGATCGTGAATCACGCCAACTGGGCTTGAAGGTCAGCTGGGCGAAAACCAAACTGATGCACGTTGGTGAAGGCCCCGATCCTCCATCTCTAAACATCGATGGGAATGCTGTGGAATTTACGGATTCATTTGTGTATCTGGGTTCGACAGTTACCAACAACGGTGACCCTAAACCCGAAATTGAGCGCAGACGCGCACTATCGTCAAATGTGATGCAAGCACTTCGCAACCCATTGCGGCGCCAGCAGTCCATTTCGCGTACCACCAAGATGCGCATATACTGTACAATGCAGCAGTCCTGTCTGTGGTGCTGCACGGCGCGGAGACCTGGCCTCTCACTAGAACCCTCTCCTCCAGGCTTGACGGCTTTGACAGTAGGGGTCTCAGATCGATTCTTGGCATTCACTGGCGCGACCACATCTCCAGTGAAACGGTGCGGGTCCTTGCCGGACAGCCCCCGGCCTCCTCTTTGGCTGCCCGCCGCCGGGTCCGCTGGTATGGACATGTGCTTCGCATGCCACCGCACCATCCTTCTCGGGCTATCCTGGACTTCGACCCTGGCTCGTTCGGCGGGAAGCAACCCCGAAGAGCTCCACGTACCCGCTGGATTGACATGGTCAGACGCGATCTTGACCAGCTCGGTCTCGATCCAGCCGCAATTGAATCCCTCGCGCAGAACTGTGATGAATGGCGGACTCTCGTGAATCTGGTTGGCTGTAGGCACGACGCGCCGTGGGGCGCCGTGCACGGGACACGATGATGATGATAATTTAGTACCTGTGAGGCAGAGCGTACCTTTACTTCAGTACTCTTAGTCGTTATCTCCGTTAGATGCAAGTTTGTATTTAAATATTACCAACTTCCATACTGAGCTCAAACCTCAGGTGAAGATCAGCCGTGATATGGTTTCCTTCACACTTCCACTGTACACAACGTTTGATTAATCACTGCCAACTGATAAACCATATTGCTTTGATCAGGTTCGACTGAAAGTTGTGGTAGGGTAGGTCCATTAATCAGTTCCGTTGATTTGCGCTGAGCTTTTTCGTTGGCTTACACATCAAAAGTTTGATTACGCTGAAAATTTTTGGTGACATTTTTTGAAATCCCACTGGACAAACGAAAATTGCTCCCCCTGGACAAACGAAATGTGTCAGTACGCAGTACAGGTGTGATAAAGTGGCACTGAGGACCACTGCATCAAAAATCTCAAATTTAATATTGTCAAACTCAAAATAAGGACAGGTTATCATTATATTTATACTGCACGTACACAACAACGAAAAGCTTCAGCTGGATCGCTAAAAATCTTCGTGTGGGCGGCAGATTGGACATTGCTGCTTTAATTGACAGAACAGCCATGGAAGACCACCTTGGCTTGCTGCGGTTGTTGCAGTTCTGCAAGTTTTTTCCTGGTGTCTACCCAGTGATCTCTTTCCGAAACAGCCACTCGCATTCCTTATGGTAAGTCTTGCAGCATAGGCGTAGGGGGTAAGAAAACCTTGGAAACACTACGCTTTGCACAAAAAAGTATGTTCATCCCCAAAAAGTAGATTTTCATAAGTGTTTACACATTATCTTCCCCAAGTAAATAAAAGACATTTAATGCAAGTTTCACTCCGTTAATACCAAAAAAAGTTTGATTGACAAGTTTTGACACACAATTACAATTTCGATAGAGAATTATTTTTTCCATGTTTTGAATAATTTTGCCCGAAACCAAAATAGTTTTGGCATGCAATCCTCCCCGCCTCACCTGAGCACCGAGTTGGAGTTGAAAACTGTCGGGCTAAAGATTAAAAGTGCTACCAATAAAGTTTCCAGAAAAAGGAATTTTAATCATTAATTTAAGTCTGTTATTATCGGTAGTTATGACTTGACTGTCTTCTGCCGCGATGAGATACAATGAAAAAGATGAAATACAGGTGAGACATTAGAGGCAGCAGAATTGGTGGATCTATGAATGCGTTCGGAGAATGATCTGGTATTGTTGAGTGACAAGTGCAGTATAACAGGTTAGTGCTGCATTCATGATTTGATCTAAAAAATTAAGCACCGTAGGGTGTTCGAGGAATCTGTTCGCCAAGCCGTGCTTTCATACCTGCGAGCAGGGGCACACGCAGGGGGGCTGAGGGGGTAAGGCCCCCTTAACGGAAATCGCCCAAACACAAATTTGTTGCTGACTTTTGTTAAAACACAAAACAATTCCGCACATGCATACATAGCTATATAAAGATTTCGATTATAACTACTGGTGTAGTGATCTATTACCTTGTTACGTTACGAGTGTTGCACTTCAATTGCAATAAGCAAATCGTGCTAAGACTATAGGAAATCCTCGCTGAATGTCGCTTTTCGATAAAGACGTTGCGATTCATGAGTCATAATGGCATTGAGAGAAACCGCTTCATACATGCTATGACGTACAAACTCTGCA
>JGI24159J19872_10001873_pt1 | contig 24110 bp, 18 predicted proteins | sample Ectturendosymbi4_FD_19872 | JGI IMG/M metagenome (IMG submission 19872)
GCAGAAACCCTCTCGGCAGTATTTTCAAAGCGAGGCAAACGGTATTTTGGTGAAAGATGCTTGAGTGGTTTTCATAAACGAGACGAGATAAAGTACGTTTGCTTCCAATGTCTTGACAAATACAACAGGATAGATCTGTTTTACTTCCTGGAGTGCAATGAATATTATAATATGTTGCCAAGCATTTGAGAAAAATCTTTTGTCGTAGATTGTTGAGCAGTTGTGAAGCAAAACCTGAATCATATTTTTCATTACTGAAATCACGTCTACTTCAAAAGTTCGTTTATCATCTTTAGAAAATCAATTTTTGAATTAATCTTATTTAAAATTATACAATTTTCAAGTTCAGTGGAAGGGCTTGGCAATTCGGTGAGACACGCACGTTGACAAATCTACTTCTAGTAACTGGGCATTATTTCAGCTGTTGTTACGTGCTTGTAAAGCTTGATTGCCTAATCAAAGACTTGATCACTGTAGACCAGGTTGGGGAACCTGCGGCCCGCGTGAGAATTTAATTTGGCCCGGGTCAGAATTTTTCATTTCCCAAGTTAGAACACAACATCGCGTCAAAACGAAACTCCATGACGAGCAAACACGTAAACGGTAAGTCAAGAGAAGTTTCTCTCGCTCCTTGACATAGTTTTCTCTCCTTGTTTTCCTTTGGAAGATAAAGGTAGAATTATAAGATGAAATTAATTAATTTTACGACCCGCCAGCGATGTTCCACAATCCATGCGGCCCACGATAGTCAATAAGTTTCCCAATTCCCGTCCCTGCTGTAGACAATGTGTGCAGTAACGCTACACATATGCGCTAGCATAAAACTTTGAAATGCACTGAAACATTCATCAATTTTGCCTTGCAACCTTGTTTGGAAAAAGCATTTACGTACCCGTGGTTATACGCCTGCTTTCTGATTCCGTGTTAGGATAACTAAATATGCGTGGGCCATAATTATTTATTTTGCATTCAAGCCTAAGACGCTGTCGGTGGAAGATGGAGAAGAAACTTTTTACCATGAACAGAATGGAAAATCTTTTTCCAAAATGAAAAAGAGGCTTTCGAAGATGTTGGAGAAAGAAACTAACAACGACTCTGAAAAACCCAGTAGGCAAATTAATTTGTTTTTATTTTGCAGAAAGTTACTTATCATTAATACAACGGTGTTGTCGTGTTTGCAACTTGTAAATTGCCAAAAAATTATGCTGCACTGGTCTGTTCACTTTTACCGAACGATTTTGCTTTTTGTTTACACAATAACCCTTTTTTACATTTTCCTATCTTTTGGAAAGGACTCTACCGTTCTTACTCCCTGTTTATGGAAAGTACAGAGCTCTTGCAGACCGAACATCGTCAGTGTTGCCCAACATCATACCTCCAGTGTTGCCCACCATCATATCAGCAGTGTTGCCCACCATCATAGTGCCATTACTGTTTCGTACAAACTCAGCTTTATGATAGAAAAAGAAAATGGTTCTTCTGTAAGCGTTGAGTGCAGACGACGGTGTCAAATCGACAATGCAAAGTTACGCAAGGTTGCAAGTAAATTAGCTAATGATGACAACTTGTCAGATTTGCGGCGTGGACTGACCCAAGGGTTTGAAACGATATATCGGATCAATGGTGCTGCGAGAAGGGTTGCGGAGTCGGAGGCTTGCAGGTGGAGTTGGATTCCTAAGAACACTGGGAGTCGGAGTCGGATTTTTTATCCGACTCCGGAAGTCTAGTTGAATCATTTTTTACATCACACTCCTAAGTTGGGATTTCCTGTTAAAATGGTACAATTTCTTTGGAAACTTTTATTGAAACAGAGAATTCTTGCTGTGCACCACAATTTCCATTGCTTGCTAGTTGCTGCAAAATTAATCAGCTTCAGCTCAGAGACCCAACAACAAAGGAAGAAGGCTTTCTTTTAAGGAACAGTTCGCGTTGCTTTGTGAACGGTTGCTCGTAATCACAACCGCTTCACGCGTCACTGCCCGATCGGCATTGCCCGGATGGTTCTCGGAGTGATAATGGATAACCGCGAAAGAGCATACATGTCCAAGCGAACATGCGTCGCGCAGTTGTATTCGCTTGTTTATGTGCTGTTGCAAACCACCACCCCAAGGGGAGAAGAACTTGCAGAAACGGTTAAAGTGACACGAATTTTTCATGCGTTTTTTTAAAACGATGATGTTTGGCCGGGCGCGGCTGTCATAAGACCAAATGGGGTAGTTATGTTTTAGTGAACAGAATACGCTCAGTGCGGTAGATGGTTCCGAATGGTTGATTACTTTGAAGTTTATAGTTGCCAAACAAGCTATTACTTTTCTTGCAGTAGCTTCAGATTACTTCCAACTTGGTTTTATGATTTTAAAACGTTTGTCATCCTTTTGGTTGTGTTACTCAGAAACGTACGGTATTTATTGAAGTTTTTATGTTTGATCTCAATGTTCTTTCAGACCAACATCTCTTTTTGTTGCAAGTGGACCGCAAATAACTTACCGTGAAAGTTTTGCTTCTAGCAGAAACTTTCTATGTGACAAGAGACTCTTGGTCACCAGATAACAAGTTGAATGTTTTTCCTGCACAAAATTCCAGGTTTACTTCCCTGTCGACCACGAACCTATCCTGTTTTGTCACGTGTTATATATTTTTTGTTTTTGTTTCTTTTTTGTCAACATAGATCCTATCACCTGCTATTGTCACTTGTCACATATTTTTGGTTTCCAGGACATTTTCAAGCATCAGAAGACTTACCGAAGAATGACTGTAAAGAGAACGAGTTCGTTGTTGAAGAAAGTGACATCTACAACGGATCGAGGATTCTGCAGTTTTTAATGGATTGTTGTCCACCAGGGACTGTACCTGAACCGAACGTTGTTGGAGCTATACTGGGCCTGGTTAGTCAGTAGTTTACTATGTAATTACACCAGGGTCATTTCGTAATTTCTTCAATGCATCTTCTACTTTTTGAGCAAAACGTTGTTGTGACAACATTATTGATAAAAGCTTAAGATCTGGACCTGTGCTTCACTAGTCCTTGATTGAGTTTAAGCGGGTCTTTGATTGCAAGCGATCGACTGACTTGTGCGTAGAAACATTCAAAATGCTGCTTGAAATTGGTGCAATTATATGCCACAGAGAAGTTGTCCTAGATACCACCTTTCATTTACAAGTCTAGACTCAGCGTCTTTTACTGTGGTGGAAAAGGATGTATTATAACTATTGAATATAGTTCACAACAACATATTTCCAGACAACAAAGTTTTTCCCTACATGGCAAACCACTTTTCCTGCTTCTGTCATGCGTTTGATTCTCACATTAATCATTTACGTGACAATACTTCTATTTGCAAAGTAAGGATCGAACAACACCTGCATAGTCTATTGTGACGTTACCACCAAAATAATTGAACTAACGTTAGCCTGGACATCCATCAAACCTGGCAACTTTGGGTTTTAAATGCTCTGTTTGTTCGTCGGTAGTAAGAAGAAAATTTGCTTAATTCATTTCTGCCTGACACTTGTTTGGTGGCAAGTTATGACCAAGGTAAACAAGATGATTTCAGAAGTTTCAATATATACTATTAAGCAAAATCTTCTCTTTGGCATTTCACATGTGTTATTTGGTGCGTGAGGTGTTTCAAGCCCAAGAACATTAACGAAAGCTATGTTCGTAATCTGACAATCATACCCAGAAGGCAATGGGATGTTGAACTTCTGGACGCAACATCGCATTCGCTGTTCGACATAAAAGCATCCCCCTTTGCTTTAAAAGTCAATATTGTTGTGTTGAGATGTGTTCGTGCAACGTTTAAAGCGAAGATAACCTTCTTCTTGATGAGCCACAATGTCTTGCACTACTGTGGAATGCATTTGCTGTGATTAAGCAGATGCTGTGCTGGTCAAAGCCAAAGCAATATTTTTAACAGATCAAAGAGCACAGGAAATATCCCACATCCAAAGTACATGTGCAAAGGAACGCGACGAACTTCAAACAAACCAGGATTGTTGACTTCTGCTCCAAAACAGAAAACATTTTTTAAAATAGCATTTGGTTAAAGAAATAAAACCGCCGTTAGTGTCAACAAGTCAGTGACTCCGTTGGTTTTACTCAAACTTTGATTCATACGCAGGATATTGTTGGTGTTGCTGCTGTTGCCTTCGTCCATTACGATGAAGTTTTATTGCTTTGCGTGGTTTTACTTAAACACGAACTGCCAAGAGGGGCCAACGCATTGTTCCGTGCTCGTTGCAGGAATCACCTGTGGTTTGTCGTGCCGCTGCTTTGCTGCAGCTTGCAAGCTTCGTTGAAGGTTGCTCGAATGGTATTTGGCCGAAGTGGATGATGCACAGGATGGGTAGAAACAGACGGAGTCAGAAAAACGCCGTTTACTACTCTGCTGCCGCCCGGTTGTTCCACAGATGGGGGGAGGTAGATCGCATCTTTTATGTTTGCGACAGTGTTTGTTGCTAACCATTTATAAATACAGTGCAGAGTTACACACCACCGACCAGCTAATTTTGCACGAGTGAATAAAAGTACGTTTTTAAGTAAGACCGTTACAGAAAAATTCTTGTTTTTGTGACAGCTTGTATCTCAATGTCTGGACACAGTCATCACTTCCAGAAGCCATCCTTCAATCATTCTGTCTGCGGTGAAAACCAAGGAGGAAAAAATGCAAAACAGACAAAACGATCATCAAGAAAACTTCTTGAAAGATTGTAAGCTGCTTCATATCCAGTACACTGAATATTTTTCATGCAGTTTTTTACCAACCAATACTTAAGCAAGAATGACCTTGTAAATATAAATAAATTGCCAAGCCGTTTCTCGAAGCGTGCATTATAAATGTACGTTTCACATTTGCGCTGCTGGGAATTTTTCTCTTGAATGTACGTTTGTGAAATAACTTGGTATGGTGGCAAAAGTGGGATTAAATTGCTTAAGCTATATAAGCTATACTTTGCATATTGGTTAAAAATAGACTTGAGAAAATTATTTACGTTACGAGAAAATTATTTACTTTCAAGTTATAACCTTTGTGCTTCAATGACGAGCAGGTGGTATTTAGATTTCAAACAATCGCAAAATTGTTTTAAAGTCTGCACCTTCAGCCCTTAGTGATGTGTTCGGGTTTGTAAAAGTAACTTTTTTTTAAAATAAAATGAGAAAGAGCGAAAATTAAACTGTGACAAAACCTTTTCTGGTGAGAAGCTTATTTTTCTCATGCGGTTCTGCCATTGCCTTGCCACCAGTGCAGTATTCATGCCACCAGTGCAGTATTCATTGCCACCAGTGCAGCATTCATTGCGAAAGCAACCACGAGGCCACTTCGCAGAGTATGTAAAGTTGGGCGCCGACAAACCGCATGTGACAAATGAAACTCTTTAAAATTTATTTTGCAAAGTTGTTTTCACAACACGGATATCCGATTGTGTAGAGATCCGGATGATCTGAAATCTTGATGAAAGATATTCAGCAATTCTTGTTTTATTAAAGCGTAATCCTTGTTTTGTGCCGCTTGTTAAAAAATAACGTTTTTGTTGCAGGTCGCGTCAACGAGAGTGGCAAGGATTGTCCCACCGCCCTCGCTCTCGCTGCGTCAGATCTATTGTTCCAAATCACCGTCTTTTTGAGGGACATCTATCCTCATTTACCTCATCGCGAAGTTGCAGATAAGAAGCAAGGTACTGACCTTTCTTTCAAGGACCACGATTTCTCTCACAGGCGAAAGTGATTGAATTCAAAGGTCAAGCAATAAATGGCATTGAAAGCATCGGTCATGTTTCCAAACGCTGAAAACAAGTTGGAACGCCGCGAGCACGAAAGAAAAACACTGAAACGACATAATATCCTTTTGCAAACAAGTGGCTAAAGACAAGTTGTTGTTGAAAACGTTTTCGTTTTTAAACTAGTAAGTCTATCATATCCTAAACAGTTACGGAATGGCTGTGTATTGAAAGGTATCCTTTCATAGCCAAGAATCAGACACTACGATCTTATCAGTGCATATATTTCGCGTACTAGGTAGTCATCGTCAGCTCTTATTCAAATAGATACAGGAATACAGTTACGTAACAAATAAAACCTACATTGCAGGAGGCATACAGTGACGTAAATTTGTAAATAAGGAACATTGTTTATGCAATACCAGCTAACCACTTTGCACACGATAGGCCGTGGTGTTTGTTACAAATTCCCCAATACTGAACAAACGCTGTGCATGAAACCTGGGGATAGCATTCCAAGTGCCATTATTCCCTGCAAAATGCTTTCAAAGTGTACTTGATGCAACTGAAAGTTTACCCATGAAATCTCGGCTGCAATTTTAAAGTCACAAACGCTATCGATCAACTCATTTTGGATTTTTTGCTCAAGATCTCCACGATCAGCAAAAGTTTGCAGCTCAGAGACGAATCAGTGGATGTGTCTCGGTCAATGACATTCCTCCTGATGACGAGACTGGAGTCGCTGTAGCGAAACCAACGTTTTACGGCGCTGTCGGAGCTTTGCTGAACGCCAACACCCTCAACGTCCCCACGGCCAGCTCTTACCTGGGCGCAACCTCACCCATCAGCTCGTGCAGCCGCTTCTCCTTCGGGAGCTGCGCATCGCTCGGCGGCAGTTCAACTGCATCCGATGTTCTTTTCGGCTTCAAGGAAGTCAGTGAAGGAGGGAACTCAGCCACGTTGTTTTCGTCGAGCAGAACGGACAGTTCGACGAGCGCCAGCCTTCAAACCTTTCCTTGGCTCAAAGTAAGCCATTAACGAAAAGCAGACTTTCGCTCAGCGGTATCTCAGAGCAGTTTGACAACGGACTGTGTGGAACTTTTGGATAATAGCAACGATTGTTTCCCCTAACTGCAGATAATTCACTATGTTCGACCGACGAGGTTGAGGAGGTTGTTCATGTAGTTGTGCGCTTGCACATTCAATTACCTTGGTTCCTTCCTACATCATAGATTGTGTATATTTTACCAGGCGAAAGGTAGTTTTTTTGATATTTTCTTAAATACGATATCAGACATTTCATTTCTTAAGTCGTTTAACAGAAGTTGTTATCAAAGCGGTTTTTCTTAGATTTCAGCCTTTGCAACTTGCATTAATTTTACGTTTTCTGCCACTTTTTCATTAACTTCACTTCGTCTTTACCTTACCTTTTTTTCTGTTGCTTTCTAATCGTCCACGGCAGTTATTTTTTGTGTATTCATCTCCTAGTCTGATCAAACTTGGAAGTGGAAATAATTTTGTTTTGTGATTTTCAAAATAATTTTTGCTTTTCTCAAATCTAAATTCCATTTTCAAATTGTGTTTGCTCAACCTCTTTCCAAGGTCATGCTGTCACTCTCGCACCAACAGAACTTTCAATGTCGTCACATTGAGTATTGTCATCCTTTCTGTCCTCGGCGAATGGAACGTTCGTGCAATCGTTTGCTCACCGCAATACATGGCGCGTTTGCAAGTCACAAAAAGGTCAGTGGTTCGTTGATTGCTCACAGCCCATAAGGAACGAAACGCAGTTCGCCAATTTCTGACCCATTACAACATATTTTCTTCCATTTTGTTACGATATTTACGAAGAAATACTTCTGAGGATTTTTGGCTTAATCGCGTCAAAGATGCATTCATCTCCAATTTTTTTTATATTTTAACAAATGCACCGAAAAGTCAGCTTTCAATCCTTAACTTAATCTTTTATGTTATTTTTCAGGCAGAAATAGCTTTGAGCTCGGCCAGATCAAATGAAAGTCAACCAACCCTGGATTTTCCAAGGTTAGACCTGGTTCTATTGGTGACTTGCTCATATAGTTTACAAATGTTACCGATCGTTTTCAGGCTTGTTAACCAAATGCAATCTTTTTGCCAAAGCAGACTTCAAGGAAAAATTAAATTTGCTGATTTTCACTTTCTATCATTATTTCCACAATAATTCAGCAAATCATTGCATTTGATTGGTCATGTCTGGACCGCAAAGCAAACATGTGTAGGAAGACTTTGAAAGACATGTGTAAATCTGAAGAAGTGTGCTACTAACATGGCGGAAGTTGAAACCCAGCTAAATGACTCCTTTGATGTTGCAATAAAATCTTCGCATATGCCACTTATGCAATGCAAATGTTGAAAAAAACAATAAAAGTTTGTTGAAAAAAAAACAAACAAACAAAAAACAAAAGCGACATTGGTTCATTTGACCTAGATCACGGTGTCGAGGCCACTTGCTTCGGTTTGATTCAACTGACCGCCTGATGGTCGTTAACGTAATGGCCACTGAGCTAAACTTGGTACAGAATTTGTGAAACCAAACCTTTGCTTTTGTACAACATGTCCGTACCTACCTGCCGTTAATGTATTCGACCTCGAACAAATTCGTTGGATTGCACACGCGTAGACGTTTAAGTTGGAAACACTTTGCTCAGTTTGTGTCGAAAATTCTGTACCTAGTTTAGCTCAGTGGCCATTACGTTAACGACCATCAACTGAATCCAACCGAAGCAAGTGGCCCAGACACCGTGATGTAGGTCAAATAAACCAATGTCCCTTCCCGGAATTTAAAAATTGTTCGGTCCAATTTATACACGATGCAGAGGGCTTTGTAGGCTCTGGCAGGGTGCCAATGGCATCCTCTAGTGCAGTTACCTTGAAACTAAGAATTCGAATCTATTGCTTGCAAGAAAAGTTGTTGTCTGGAGGATGATCCACAAGTTTATATTTTCCTGCTGTTCTAATTTGCATTTGATTTGGCCTCACTGCAGTCATGAACGCACAATCCACTAATGCACTACCAGCCGTGAGTACACCATCTACTGACGCACCAACAATCGTGAGTGGGTTTTTCTTTACGCTAAGATATTTTCAGCAATTTCTCCAAAATAGCTTAAGCATTTATGTGTCATTTTCACTTTTTGGATATGTTCTTCGAACGAGAAAACATGACCAAATTGACTTAATTTTTTGGTCAATAAAAAAAATCCGGACAATGCCTGAAAAAACAAGGATTGAGCACACCACCACTAACACACCATCAGTCATAAGCGCACCATCAGCAATGAGCGCACCATCCACTGACACATCATCAGTCATGAGCGCACCATCCACTGACGCACCATCAGTCGTGAGCGCACCACGATCCACAGTCAACAGCAAATATATACGTCACTTGCCTTCTCAAAATTACTGATGGTTGATAAGTTTTTGTTCTTGTTTTGCATTAAATTATATGAGCTTTATTTTTTGTGCAGTTACCTGAAAAAACGTGCAACTAGCCTGACGAGAACACCGCTCTCGATTCTTCTTAAAGCTGTGTCCAGTTTGAGCGACGAGATGCTGTCTGAGGTGCAATCGGTTTGTTGGGAAATTCTTTATGAGGGCAATAAATGCGTCGTGGAGGCAGCAGGTGAGTAGTTCAGGCAGGCAAGGGAGAAATCAGCGAGGGCCCTTTCACGCTCGCAAACTTGGAAGTCCGTAAATATTGGCATGAACTTTTCTGTGACGTCACTAACAACGCGTGTTGCATTCAGCATTCAGTCAATTTGAATAAGAGTTGATGATGCCTACTTTGTAGGCGAAATATATACTCTGTAAGATCTTAGTGTCTGATTCTGTGCTGAGAAAGGATTTCTTTGAATAGACAGCATTCAGTCAATGGTGGACTTGGGGTTGAGTGGCCCGAAGCAAGGCTGAAAAAGGGACCCTCTAATGACGTCGTCATTCGAACTTGTTTCTTGAGTCTGCTTCGCATTTTTTCCTGAGAATATTTAATTTAACAGATGAACTTATTTTTTATGTAATTTACTTGACAAAGCGCGTGTGTCTATTTCCTGCCTGCAGGTTCACTGTTCCTGCTTTGCGCCATTCGAGTCCCTGATGTTGTTCGAGCAACTATTCATGACGAGCTGAGAGATGGCAGAGCATCGAGTAGAGTGCGAGCTCTGCGCAGAATGGCGGTGTTGTGGCAATGTAGAAACTCTGTGTGGAAGAACGCAGAGCAACGCGTGAAGTCCATCTTCAAAGTACTGACGTTATGTTTTTATAAACGCAACAAAACTGTCGTTGGTTTATCCGGGAGTTCTTTGTTTGTTCCTTTGTTGGTTGTTGTCTACATTCTCTAAATGAATTTAAAATAATCAAAATATCTGAGGTATAGCTGCAGTTTCAAGTCAGAGAGATTATGGTTTCGAGATCACATTCTCTGAGATTGGTTGTTGTGTAACTTTAACTTTACTCTTGCATAACAAGACAGCTTCACTGTAGTGCTCTGCGTAGGCAGATAACGGGATGTACGCATTTGGAAGCTTTTAAGAATCTTTGATGTAAACAAAAGAAAGAATGTGAAAGAAGCACGCCTGTACACTTTGAGGCTGTAAAATTATGTAGGTATTAAGACACGCGAATGACGATGCGTTTTAACGCAAGCAAAAGCTCAGTCAGGTTTGAACATGCAGCGAATAAAATATTGTCTGTTGCAGAAAATACACCCTCTTTTTCATTTTCGTTTTTTTTTATTATTCCACCACCTTTTCTACAAACTGCAGTATTTCGACGTCTTGTCTTGTTCTTAGTTGATGTATTTGCTGTAAAAGCACTGGCGTATGATAAAAAGCACGGTGCCGCACGGTGCTTATAAAAACACTAAATATAAATATAAAAGCACTGTAAAAGCACGGTGAATATAAAAGNACTGTAAAAGCACNGTGCTTCNTTTAATAAGTTGAATTACNAATTTGCATCATATCCTAAAATCGATATTTCTTATTCCAAACCTTGCCGCTGGTAAAATTTTATAATTTATGTGAAAATTAATTCATCTCGTTCGTCACTTTCACACATTGCTTCTCTTCAGGTTCCATCATCTGCTGTTAGTTTCACGTTGTCAGTGTCAGATATTGGACTCGACCTTCCAAACATTCCCGAGCCACCGTGGGTTGCCAGTATAATAAACATCGATGAGATTTTAGCTGAGAGCGACTCAACCGAAAAAGCTGCATTTCTTGCAACCGATACCTTGTAAGTTCGGCTCTCAGCGTTTTGCACTGCTTTCGGAAGTGTCACCAGTGGTCTGCAGCGCCATATTCGCTTGTTTGCGCCGCGCGGCTATTTCCAGTCTGTTATCAGCGACTTCTAATGACTTTCGCCCTTCTCGATGGCAACAGCTTAAGGATACCCTGGCTGTAAGTTAAGCTTCGTCTCGGTTATTTTTTCAAGTTAAAATTCGCCTTTTTATATTAAGTACGACAATTCCCTTTTGCCATCTCTGTCCAACACATCATCGCCTTTTCTTCCCATTCCAACCAAGGCTTTAGTCTCGTTATTTGCCACACGATTTCACAGGGTTTTATGAAACGTTTTTCGAATGACCTCCTTACTGCTGCTAATTTTGTTTCTCTTTTTAGCACAGTTAACAACATTTTACTGAAATACAACTTTCGCGTTCTTTCATCGGCAGAGCTCATTACAAGGAAAAGCAGTTGAAGAAATTGCTTGATCAAGAGCATGAAAAGAGAAAAGCCGCAAGGGAGGCCTTTCATCTCACCGACGTTGCAATCACGCAGACTATCTGCAAAGAAGTTAGAAAGGCTGCTGTGGCTGAGGAGGTTGATGAAGGTAACTAAGGAGTGTTGCCAGATGGCTGTCACACAAAACTGCTAAACAATGTCACAAAAACACTGCAAGATTCTGCTAAAAATCTTGTCACAAGTTTTCAGATACAATCTGCTGAACGTAGTGAAATTCCGCCAAAAAATCTACTAAATCTACTGTAAAAAAGTCATTTGTGGTATTTAATGTCAACCTGCAACATTATATATCAATTTTTCGTCTTGCACCTTCATTACCACTGGACAAGGGCAGAAAATTTTCGTCTCTGCCACCATACTTTTCAGCCCACAATTTCTTTTCCGTCGACGTCGTGAGCAACGTAAGTGCAGCTTACCTCCATTTTGTATGGCACACAGTTTTTAAGAATCTCTTTCAAATGGTCACATGCGTTTATGCAGTAGAACAATTCTCAGAGATAAACAGACTGAGCATAGCTTCAGCCCTTGCAATTTTCTCAGTAGTGTAGTCATTTAGCCTAACGCGCTCACTAAGCACAGAAGCAAATCATTCAAGCTTCACCAATTTTGACAAAATTATCTGCTTGAAGCAGCTTCGTTGCGTCATAAGAAAAATTCTGAATGGTTGAAAGCAGATGGTTGTTCCTAGTCCTGATGTTGCCCAATCTAAAGTGTCATAAAGAAGATAAAGTATATTTTGATGAAGGTGTAAACGTTTTCATCTAAAAACTGTTGAAACATATTTCTGGTCAGGAAAGTGCCAAACGGTTTTTAAAATCTTGCTAGAAAAACAGCTAACTGGTAGATCGAATATTTTACAGCTAACAGCGAGAAAATCCTGCTAGGTTGAGCAGCAGATCAGCTAAAATGGCAGCACTGTAATTAAGTAAGAACTAATGATTGATCTATTTTTGGCCGATCTACTTTAAAACGCTCAACCATGGCAAACATGTTGGTAAATCGCGGACGGACATCTCTATCAGAAAAATTCCAAACCATCAAAATGAACGCGGACAATCATGCACTCAGCCACTGGCGGTTTTGCAAAATCGGTTGTTAACAGGATTGGCCAGATGACGCCATGGATTATGAGACGTGAAAAAGGTCTTCCTTTTGTCATACTGATTTGGCAACTGCCCGTAATAATTTTGGGTTTTGCAGTCCGTCTGCAGAACTTGAAAAACGTAATTCGCTTCACTTACCTTGCAATTGGACCTGAACATTGTCTACAACCTAATTTTAATAGTACAGCCATTCAAAGCGAACGGAAAATTCTGAATCCAGACATTTTGGACTATCCGAAATGTATGGATGGCCGTTAGAATTACTATTTGAATGAACAAGCCAATATGCGGTGAATTTTCAGGCAGTAGCCATGTACCTCTTGCAAGTTTGCTTGCATTTCAAATTGTTTCATCTGCAGAGTCTCCCAACAAAAGAAGACTTTCATCTCGGCAGCTGAGCGTTGCGTCCTCCAGCACATCGACGTCATTTAACGAAATGCGCAAAGACGATTGGACCAGGCAAAGTAAATAAACAACCAATCAGTGGGTCGAGCGTATCACAGATATGCGTCATGCACATTTAGAAGCTAATCCCGTANNTGACTGTTATACTGTAATTGGGGTTGAGTCATAAAAAGGGAAGACGATCAAAAAATTTATATAGGCGCGATGCAACAATGAAAAGCGCTGTACGNCAAAATATCTTTTTTTCGCGCATATTCAACAAAAAGGAAACTGAAAAAATGGAAAAAGATTTTCGTAAAAGATTTCATTCATCCAGCAAATGCTCACGACCGCCTGCGCCAGCCAACAATCGAATCACCTGGTGATGCGAAACTAAGAAAACTTCATGGAATCAATCAAACTTTAAACGCCTCCTACTGTGGTCGTTAATTCAGTTCTTACCGAAGCCAAACCGGTTTCGACGCTGTTGTTCGTTCAAAGATTGATTTAATTCAAAACTGAATTTTGTATTTCTCGCAGCTTTGAATTATCCACCTGTTCAATGCAGGCCCGTAACCACGGTGTGGATTCGGGGGCTTCCCCACTACTTTTTTTAGTTCCCCTTGATTTTGTTGTTTCCCCCAAATTTTTGTTTTTCCCAGAAAAAATTATATTTCAATAAACAATGGAAACAAAAACATTCCCCCTAAAAAACATTTTGACCTACCAAACCCTAAAAATAGGCTACGGGCCTGGTTCAGCGGACTCTATATTAGTTTTAGAAATCGATTTTTCCAAACTGTTCCACCTGCGTCCGCCACTGAGCACATTCACGAAAACACTGTAGCTCCAAATGCAGCACGAAGACGCATAATGATAAAGTCTGTAGGCCGTGGCCTATACTTGTTTTTTCTACAGTAAAACAGATAGAATTAACGCAAATTTTTATGTTTTTTTGCATTTACCACCGTCTTTGCAAATGTTTACTAATTTCCGAAACCAGACAAACATCTTTTCTTGCACCACTATCATCACTGAAAACGTTGTTAACAAGTAACTTGTCTCCACAAAGGCTGATTCTTTGATGTTTTCGCAAACCCAGTGCTTGTAATTCACATTGTTAACAAACCGTAAGTTTGGGTTTTGCATTTTCACGCTAACGATCGTTGCTCAATGAAAAAATATTGAATTCATAGATCCATGTACAGTTTTACGATCAAAATGCAGCTCTCTTAGTCTTCCCTCGTTGTTCATATGCTTCCACGTAATCAGCAGCAGAGCACAGACTTCACAAGAGGAAACAGCAAGCACACCCCATTCGTGACGTCATCTAAAGACGTTTGTACGATTGCAAAATAAAATCTATGTCCCCTGCGATAGTTATGTAAAAGATATTCCGCTTATTTATATTGTTTTCTGTTTTAAGTTCATACCTTTTACAAGATTTTGTTAATTCCAGTTGTGAAAGTTAAACTCTAAAGTAAAACATGAATTTGCAAAATGTTTAACCTCAGTTTAATTCTTGTGCGAATTGTAGGTGGCCAAGAAAATGCCCGACTGGAATATTTGTCCGCGTTACCCCCCAATCCTGTTTTCCCCCCTTCAGCTGCAGTTTGCTTGTTGGGGATTTTCGAATGCCTAGGCGACCCTGCGATGGACGAAGAACAAGAATGCGGTGAGTTTCTGCAACAAGTTGAATAATTTACTCCTGAAACAAGAAATTCTCTGTCGTTCAAATAATAACATTTCAAAATCTGAAGCTCTGGCTGCCCAAAGATTTGTCGAACGTTTTTATGACTGTCAGATAGTATGTTCATATCTTTTTGATTGTCACCTATTCTTCAAAAATCAAAAGGTCTTGCATTTTTTGTTACGCATTTCATTCGCGAAGTGAGCGACGTGGCGCGTTGGACGGTGGGTGAGTGCATGAACGACGATCCGAGTCTTTACATGAAGAGCGTCTTGGACAAGCTGAGCTGCCGGACCGAGAAAAGCAACGACATCGTTCGCTGTGGATCATCCGCAAGTTGCCGCTGATGTTGCCGGGGATTAGCCCAGGAACTGCGCACATCTTCTTCAATCACCTGGTATGAGGGGGCGGTGTTGTAACTTACAGGATTTCGACGAGGTTGCAATCTGTTAAGCATTTAAAAAACTGCTTTGTATGACATAAAACTTAAAACAAAACAAAGTTTTTTACCGAAGAAAAGCTTGACCCGTAGCAGAACGTTTGCAGTTTCAGTTGGCACTCGTTTCAGTGAATGGCGCCATTTTTTAAATTCGGAGCCAAACTTAGCATTGAAACCTTTATGACCCACGGTTGCAAATATGCAGCATTGTTATATAAGATACAACACTATCAGCAGACAAACGCTTCGGTAATTGCTTTTGTTTAAAGGATTTTACCACCGTATATGGTTATTAATCGTGGACATCTATCACATATGCATTTAAATGTTCTTGCGTTGTCAGTGTATGAGATTTCCAGATTCGCATAACGTGAAATCGCTCAATGCAGATAAGCAGTTCAAAAATGTGTTGCTTGCAGCGAGATTTGATCAAAGATCAGTCTCTGCGAAATAGTTTTGTCGAAAGCTGCATTGCGTTAATCTTTACATATTTTTCATAAAAGGAAGTTTAGAAATCATTTTAGAAATTCTGTTTTTTTTTCATACGCTGAAAAGTCTTAACCATTTTCCATTAAAAATGTTTACTCTGAACAAAATGTCCGCTAACGGTAATTATCATCTCAAAGTCCAACTATAAATGAAACGAAGTCCAACTATGAATGAAATAAACGCGAATCGCGTTGCAGATTGAGACAATCATACACTGCAGTCGGCTCTCAACGTCATCCAATGATTCCATCATTATTTCGTGTTTGCTGGCGATGACGTCACTCGTACCTCACCTGCAACCCATTGATTTGAAAACCATGAAGATGGCGCTGAGGAAGGTTCAGATTGATGGACATGTGGGTTATGTGTGATTCTGATTGACTAGTACCGTCGTTTCATAAGCATAGTTTGAGATCCTCTTGCTTTTTTCAGATCCTTCCTATCGTGGGAACGACCGGTGTGAAGAAGTTGACTGTGTGGAACCAAGGTGATTTCTACATGCCGACACAAGTGCGTACTTCTAGCGTACGATCTGATTTTTGAGAAACTGCAAAATGGGCGATTGAATTGAAGAATATTAGGCTGTCCATTTTTTTTCAAACGTAGATAGTTAATCTGATTGGGATAAATTTGTATCTGCTTTTAACAAAGAATACTTAGTCTACAAGTTGCTACAACGTTTCTACAACCTTACGTTTCACCCGGATGTTAACAAGACAAACTGAATGAGTTACACTTTATTAGTTCAGCTACATCTTGCAATTTTTGCAAAATATTTTTGAAATAATCTATTCTTAGTTCCGTTGAAGTACAGCGGAGCTGTAAAAAAATGGCTAAAAGTGCATGTAGTTTCGAAAGACAAAATGAAACGTTTGTCAAGCATGTGGATTTTTTCCAAAACATGTAATTTAAAGAAATATTATTTTCTATCTCTGAAAGAACTTTCCTGTGTTGGATTTATCGATGACTGTTCAATGACATCAAATGATTTTATATGATGCTCAACCCTATGACATCACACTAGGTCGACGTGAACGACAAAAGCACATTTGAATCAGTGCTGCGAGAAGCGCTGAGCTCAACCGACGATTCCGAATCCAATCCTGAAAACTTCCAACTCTTCGATCGATGCAAGGATCAGATTCTCTGCCGGAACTCATACGTTAGAGATTTCTACCAGTACAAGAAAGCGGTCTATCCGGAGGTTTGACTGTTCTTCTAGTTTTTGCTGCCCATTCACCTTTCTTTAAGACTATTTTTGAGTACAAGTCCATCCAGGCCTCCCAACCTGTCTTGTTTTGACTGTCGTTAAAGATTTACCTTCAGCTACAAGTTCAAGCTTTGAACATAGTAAAAATATGATGAAAAAGTTTGGTCGTGTGAATAGTTCTTTCTGTCAGTCGAAAAAAACATGTGTGCGTTGTAAAAAAGTCATTTCTCAAATATGCGGAAACAATTGTTACTTTTATCGATTGATTTCGATCTAGAAGAAGGAAAGGAAGCTCTTCTGAATATTGGTAATCAGAGAAAATTTTAAACAGGTCCCTGTACGTGTGCTGTTGTATTCGGATAAACCCAGGGACAAGCACTGAAAGCTACCCAATGTGGCAGTAAGCAACAATAGAGATCACATGCCCTGCTCGCACGACTACTTGTTCGCGCCACATGTATATAAAAGCGGTTCTTAGCTCATCTCCCGTTCGTGGTGCATTGCGCGTGCAACGCCACGCAGCCCAAGTGGTTTCAACAGTGCGTGGTGGTTTTACTGTACAAGATTTCGTGAAGAAATTCTACATGCACGAAATGAACTGAAGTCTTCCGGTTGAATGCTTTGCAGCTAAACCTTGTGAAAATGGATCCAGAAGAGGGAAACATTTTGATGACTCAGCGAATTATTTCCCTCAAACTTGCTGACATTGCACGATTGCGGCTCTCTATCGCCGCGTTGCGTCGTCAGAAAAACTCTGTTGTTCACGAATTGAATGCAGCATTTGTTCAAGAAGAACTTAAAAAGCTATGGTCATTTCCTCGAAAGGTGTGACAGTTTAGCAGAAAATCTAAAATATTCTTGAATGACGTGTGACGGCAGTAACATTCGTCAGTTGAAATGTTTTACTCGAATGTATTAAAATGTGAAAATAGCCCGAATGGGCAAAGACAATTTTTTTCGATATTTGTTTTGTAATCCACCACAGAAAAAACTTCTGAAACTCATCTTTACAGAGAATGTCGCTTTTGTGGGAGAGAAAAAAAGTTTTATGTTGATTCTATTTGATACAGTAACCGAGGAAGACTTGCAATAACCAGATAACAGCTAGATTTTGCAAATTAATTGAGGTGTGATCATAGTGGTCGCAAAACCTCGAGCATGATGAAACACCTTTTCCAAAGAACTTTTGAAACACTGTACTCTGGCCCGTAACCAGCTTGGGTCTTTGACCCCCTGCTCTCCCCTGGTTACGGGCCTGACTGTACTCGTTCTTCAGTTACCGAACATATGTGAATTTGTACTGCAGGCAATGGATGCAGATTACTATCTTTTCAACACAAAATATGGAGAATTGTTGAAAAATTGCGATGTGATTCTGAAATACTACTGGGTTGAGTTTATCAGCAATGTGCTTCTTTCTTTGTCGAGTAAGTTGCAGATTTTTTTGCGAGCTTCGCATATTTTTCTTCCCAACACAATATCTGCAGCATCATCAATATCCATTTCTTGTTTTTCTATGATAACCACATATTTATGCTTTCTTTTGACATTACTCGTTTTCAAACAAAACTTTTTGGTGCATGAAACTTGGTGCCTTGGTTTTCAGACAAGCTGTATTTTTAGCAAATAATATTAAGATGTCTATCTGACCTGCGCTTGGCCTCGAGACATTTTTGTCTTCCATTTTTTTTCTTAACCTTGGCGATGAGACCACGTGTTTTCCGTAGACAAGGCATTGGATTTCAAACATTTGCTCCAAGTATTTATAACAGTGTTTTGTAATTCCCTTGATGCAATCAAAGAAGACAATGACCGGATGCGGAGTGCAAACTGTAAAAAAACTGTGCTGTTCACGTTCTGACCTGTTTGCAGAAGACTACCCCTGGGATGACGACTTGGTCCGTTTCATGCACGTTCTCACTGCAGCACTGGTCGTTCACTGTGAAGACGCGTCTGTTCTCAGGAGAGTTGCAGTTGCTTTGGTCGACATCGTCGTTCACTTTGGAAACACTTTTCTCTTGCAAGGATACAATCTCGTTTTGCCCACAATGCTTTGCGTGAGTGTTAGGGTCTCATTAGACGAGCGCGAATATTATAAAAGATGACTGCTGCTGTTTTGTCGACAATAAGGTACGGTATATCGTTAAATCCACTTTCCTGTTTTAAGGCAGTAATCACTTTCTCCTGTTATCTGAAATCCTATTAAATTTCTTCAATCGATGTTGATTTTGAAAAGTTGCAAATTGAAACGTTGGTTCGAAATCTGTTATTAAATTTATGTGATTGTTGTTGTTGATATTCTGCTACGTTCAAGAAACATTTGACAAGAAGTCAATTTCTTGAACATTGTCATGTATCGAAGAAAATGGGTTTTCACTTACAAGTATTTAAATGCAGGATTTTTTGTACTGTCTCAATTGTTTGCAAATTATACGTTTATAAAACTGAAGGCACGCACCTTCCACTATAGATGGGATTCTTTGCAGCACAATCCTCACACAACTGTTCGAACTGTCACATAACCCGCATCACACGATTCCTCGCAAAGCCAGGCTCTAAAGTTCGTTAATTAATATATATATAAATGTGAAGTAAGCACAGACTCCGAAAGTTAGAGGACAACACCGATACATTTAAAGGGAAAGAGTCGGCGCTTTGTTGATGAGTCAGCGCTTCGTTAGCCAAAGTATTTTAATACAGATTGTTTTTCTGGATTGCGAAGCAATGTACGTTCGACGATTTATACCAAGATTTCTGTATGTATACCTTATACCTTACACAAAAAATATTACTTGAAAAATAAATGCACACTCTCAGTTTTCAGGAGACAAACTATCACAAGCAACGCTTATGCCATGAAATCTTCCAGTCGCTTGACTTCGCAGTAACTGCGATCAACATACAATTAGCGCAAAACAAAAAAATTACCAAGTTTCTTCACAACATATAGGAAATATTCAGTCTGGTTCAAAGCTGCTCTACCTTCTTTTTCTTGCAGATATACAGCAAGCACTACAAGAATGAGTTGGTTCGTTACTCGCTGGAAATAGTTTTCAAGCAAATGCTCAGCGTTCACGGTCAACCATTTCTGCTTCAGCTTTATTCAAATGCTGCTCCTTTGTTGTCCGTAAGTTTTGTGACGCAACAATGAAAGTTATCCGCAGCAATCAAAATGTAGTTCTCTCGAAAAACGGCTGTTTGGAATGATGGTAGCTTTTTTCTCTTGATGAAACATTTAAGAATTTCTTACTGCAGATAAATTGCAAAGCATAATGCATAAGTTACGCAGGGTTCGTACGGAGTCTTGAGAAGTGCGGAATAAATTTTTGTCATTTTCCAGTCTGGAAAAGTCTGAAAATATTTTTGGTTTGGTCTGTTAGGATGGAAAAAGAAAAAAAAAATTTCAAGCTCCATCTTTTGACATACATTTTCATAAAATTTTGTTCAAGATTGATATAATTTTACTTATTCCGTGTTAAATATTATAGTGCCTGCATTTGACCTGGGTAAGTCATACGGAAATGCTAGGTCTGGAAAAAGTCCGAAAAAATCTGGAAAAGGTATTGAAAAAGTCTGAAAATTTACAAGAAAATTGCGGAGGTATCCTGGTAATAAAGTTTAAAACAATTTATTCAAAAAAGCAGCCCGCTGTAAACAAGACGCCGGTCTTCGGCGTGTGTTAACGTCTGGTATCTTGTTGGCTTTGCTACGAAGTTTGTTTATTCCGAAGCAAAGTTTCTTGGGGTTGGTTTTGTTCACCTTGTGTCGATGTTCCAAACAGAGAAGTAAAATAAACTTGAATAGTAGTTGTCAACAACTTCGCTGCCAAAAGTTAAGTATAGACTTTGGCTCTTAGCGTTTTTGGGTAGTATTGGAAGGTGTCTCACAACCTAATAAAACAAACCAAACAAATTTAAACCAACAGATTGCAGAAAACATCGAATAAATTGATATTGAACACGGCATTTCCTGACGTTACCACGTCACGTCCGGTTCCAGAAAGTATGAGGCAGTTCGTGTGTTTTACGCCAGATAAAAAAACAAACTAAAATGCAGTTTGACCGAAAAGGAAGTCGCAGTGTTTCTTCTATTCAACAACCCATTTCTCAATGTTTTGGGTTGGTTTGAGTTCGTGCGGTTTTGGCGATTTTGCAAAACCAATGTCATTAAATAAACAATTGAAAAAGTAAAACAAGGGAAATATTTTTTTCTTTTCTTATTCTACATAAATATTTGTACTCACCAATGCGAAAGGCACAGTATTGCTCCATACGGCGTTGTCTGAACTATGTCGCACGCCATTGGCCCATAAACTAACATGGTTGCTTTAACAACGTATACGAGGCTCTTCAGCTCTTGGTCACTGCAATGATTCTACTGTTTCTTTCATCATTTACACTTACAGGAATACAAATGGTTAAAACTAACTGGCGACAGCAACCCAGAGGACCAGTTGTCTCACGAAGATTTCTTCCATCTTTTACAAACGTTGCAAAAACCATCTGGATGCGATCCTCTTGAGGTGGTTAGCAATATTTTTGTCTTGAACTGAAGTGACTCTTATCAGTGTGTCTTTTGCAATGACTTACGTTTAATTTCGCTTATCCTGCAGTTCACCTCAATACTTGACCAGCTGGTTACATAGCTTGGTAATTTTTTATTTTATTTTGACCAAAGACATTTAAAAAATGTTTTCAGAAATACCTTGCTATTTAACCTAATTTCGATCCAAAAAATTATTCTTGTTATTTACGAATTGAAAACCTGTGTATTGCTTCTTGCGTAGCAACGAAACAATGTGAACTGTAGTTTGCAAACATGAGTTGGCTTGATCACCCCGTGGTGCATTCACCTCGGTGCTGATAGGTCTAGAATTCGACTCAGGGCCGGGACATACCAAGATTTTGTAAATTGGCGGTGAAGCCTTCTTGCCTTGCGCACGAACTGAATAAAGCTTCAGACGCAAAAATTCAATCCTCCGTAAGTCCGGTTGTCTTGGCCTGCCTTCGCAACACTTTATTCAGCGTCAATCGCGTGCAGCTGTGGCAGCATAAGCAAANCCTGCATCACTCTCATNCAACATGCAGCTGTGGCTGAGCGTCGGTGGGAGTGTGGTTTTGTGGACTGTCCGCATGTACTTATGAACACAAGTTCAGTCATGCGTGCGTTCTTGTATACATTTTGTACCTGTGTGTGCGCGCACTTGGCTGCACGCGCTATCACTTCATTGCAGTCAAAGATAGGGGTGGGACTTGGTAGTAATGGTGTAATTTAGGAGAAAAAAGATCATCTTGCTTTATAAAAAAAATATTTCAACTGAGGGACTTTATATTTGTCGAAAATAACGATTAAACAAAATTATTAAACGATTAATAAACATTTTAACATTTGTGCAGATCATGAAAGTAACAAATGTTGAAAAACCTGCTTCAACTGCTGATCAAACACTCAAGGTCGATTGTGAGACTCTTACAATTGTTCATCATTTCCGGTGAGTTCAGTCTCTTGTTGAGGCTTTGCGTCGAATCCAAAGAATGTCTGTCGATAACTTTGCTACAAATGCGTTTACTTCTTTATCGTTTAGGATCAGGTTCAGATTGAAAAAATATATTTGTAAAACGTTTACAATAATCAAAAGCTCTAGCTTCTCTGTAAGCTTTCGAGGAATCAACCAACTAGTTTTGCTTTCATATTTTTGCGATGATTAAAATTTACACATGCCTGGATTCAAGTAAGCAGTCTCAAAATGTTGATAAGAAAGGAGTCAATCAGCACAGTTTTAATAGGAAATTGATTTCACGTAATACTACGCTACCTCAGTCCTGAAAGCTACAAGCAATGCTTACGGGTGAAACGTTGAAAGCCTGATACAAGAGCAGAGAACTTTGTAAAAAGTTTAATAATATACTTTGCGTTAAACGATTACATAAAACGATCCAACAGAACAAAACCATAACAAGAGAGATTTAAAAGAGGGTTGGAAAAGTTTTCAGCGACATTTAACTATCGTTGCTGAATGAAAATGTTTTCTTTCGTCTTATTCTTCAGACTGTGCATCACCGTGATCGGCTATCAGCCCGAATCGAGCAGAGCTCTGGAGATGTTGATTGTCATGAACAGCATCCTTCCCTGGTATCTGAACCACATCCAGCAGACTGCTGCTTCTGACGCGGCAGGTGAAGAGTCCATGTATGGTTTGAAATGCGAATTACTTCAGTTGCCCAAACCGATCCTGGGAAAGTCTGCGCCATGGTTTTTGCAACTTTTGGTTGATTGTTGTTGTTTAAAAGTTTTTCTCCATCACCACCAGACACTGCTATAGTTTCTTCTTCGTGATGTTAACTCCCTTTTCCATCCTGTTACAGAATACGCTCAGCTGAACGAAGTGGCCGCATGCATCAGAACGCTGTTGTCAAGCGTCGAAGTTCTCACACGAACAATGAATAGCGCTTCACAGTTACCACAACAACAACAACAACAACAACAACAACAACAACAGCAGCAGCAGCAACAACATGGAGAACAGCTGCATTCGGACAAACCAGGGGTTTCGTTTCGCAATGTCAGGTAGCAGTTACGTTGCTTGAGCAAGTAGTAACTAGAATTTATATATCACTGAGCAGATTTCACGAAATAGTTTTGCAAGGTGTGTGTTGCTCGAGTTTCTAATGTATATTAGATTCATGAAGCAAACTACCATTTGTTTTGTTATGGAACTATACTAATACTTTTCAATTAATCCTTCCTTGCTGCCAAGCACAATTATCAAAATAGCGAGCAAAAAGCAAAAAAAGCAGATTGTTAATATACTTCTTCAATATTCAACATCTGGCAACGTTTTGCATTTCCAATGACTTCTTAACACACAGATCAATGGAAGAAGGAAATATTGGGGAGGAAAGTGCTGAAAAGTTGCAAACCACTGATGACTTCATTGCCCCACGTGACGTCATATTGCAGATCTGCAGCACGTTCTACACTCTCGCCAAGTCGCGGTGGGTTGTTTGTGAGTTCCATGTACTGCATTTGTGGCTGAAATCATCAGATAGTATGAGCGACGACCCGTATAAATAGATCTTACTCCTAGAATTTTGTTCTGCAGCTAAAACGCACAATTGATTGAATTGCCGAAACCGAACCTTTGTGCGAGATGGATAAACTCGATTTTGCACGCAGAGTAACTGAACTCGATTTTGTATGCAGAGTAACTAAACTCGATTTTGCATGCAGAGTAACGAAACTCGATTTTGCATGCAGAGTAACGAAACTCGATTTTGCATGCAGAGTCACTAAA
>JGI24159J19872_10001877_pt1 | contig 24097 bp, 14 predicted proteins | sample Ectturendosymbi4_FD_19872 | JGI IMG/M metagenome (IMG submission 19872)
CAGTAGACTCATTACAAATCTCCAAAGTCAGGATTCAGGAGCTGATCACCTGTTTATAAATATTGAATCGTACTTTAACCATGCACTCAGACAAAGCTCTATACTATGACTGTAACAAAGTAAGCCATTAACCTCAATGTGCAGGAAAATTCTAAAATTAACATGATGAACATTACCCATAACTTAAAAATCTTTCAAATTATTCAACGTACGCATTGGCAATAGAGTTGCAAAATAATATAGGTTATTGATAAAGCTGCAACTATCAGGGCAAACATTCAACTTTGTTCAGCATGGCTCCAAAATGTGAGCAGAGTCTGGGCTATGCTATCGGTGGCTAGACTAGAAATCTGCACAATCAATACAAATAAATATACTACTGTACTACTCCTGTATATTACCTCTAACATGTCAAATCTTATCATCACTATAGTTATAGGTCATTTCGCCACACTGTTACTTCCTTGCGGTCTGCTTTGTTGACCAATGTTTTTTTTCATGTATCTTGTGCTTTTGCCTACATCATTAGCCCAACATTGTGATAGTTACGGTATGGATTCTTAAATTCCTGCATTGGCACAAACTTCTAAAACCTTCAATAGTGGTGAAATACTCGGTACTCCTACCCAGTGTCACACCTTTGTGATATATTACGACGCTGGTCAGAAAACACGTCTCAATTAATCCCGTTGTTTTGAAAACAACAAGCATCATTACAGAAATTTTAGCAGGTCCCTTAAAATATTTGATTAGCTCCTGCACAGACTTAAATGTTGACTACGGCTCCCGCCCCTTGTTCCACCTCGAACTTAAAATATTGACTCTGGATCCTGCTCCGGCCGAAAATCCAAACTCCGTGATCATCTCTGGTGGCAGCCCATAATGCTAAAGGTTCAAGTGGAAACACTGTAGAAAATGTTGAACAGAGGTGATCAAGGAGCCGGAGTGCCGGAGTGGACTCCGGAAGGAGTCTACAATTTTTGCCGAAACCGGAGCAATGATCCGGAGTCGGATTTTTTAATGAAACCGGACCAGGTGCTGGAGCAAGAGTGGGAATGTCAGTTTTTACAGAAGTAGGATAATTAATTTTATTAAATTTTAATTTTCTCTGAACGGTTAATTGTTAGATATTTCTCTGAACGGCTAATTGTTAGATATTTCTCTGAACGGCTAATTGTTAATATTATTGCTATATTCTTTTGGATACATTAGTCGGTCATTAGTTAAGGTACAGGCTGTTGAGGGTGAGGGAGGGTAGCAAGCAGACTGGCGGTCTGTGTTCTGATCTGATTGGTGCATAGCTTATGCTCAACTGCTGTATCACACTAACAGGTCGTCAGTTATTGGAAGTTTTACCTCTTTGCTGGGTCGTGTTTTCAGCAGTATTCACAATTTGTTAGTTTCAGTGAAATGTAGAAGACAACAATGTATGTGATATGCATCTTTACAATCAATGCAGCAACGTCAACACAACAGCAGTGCAGTTTCAATCAAGCTAGCAGAAATGCAGTTTTGTTCAGGCTAGCCTATTCCTAAACATGTCATTGATTATCATCTTGCAAGTTCAAATACAATACAAGAAATAAATTAATTGTGTGAATAAAGTGGTATGAAGTGTTTTCAATGTAGCCTACGTGGCTTTATTTGTAGAGGCTAAAGTGAAAAGATAGTAGTAGTTGTCTTGTTCTTGTTTCATTGTGCTTGTGCCTAAATCACAAAGAGTTAAATACAAAAGTTATACATGACTTAATTCAGGTCAGAGCTGAAAGAGTCAAATGAGATTTGGTTCACATGAGAACAACTTATGATTCTATTTGTTGGTTTCAAGTTTGGTAGCATGGTGCATATTTTCTTTGCCTCATGAGGCAAAATGAGTTGTATGATACACAAATAGAAAATGAGTTAGGATTTAAAGTTAGGGAAAACCTGCATTTGACCTACACAGACAAGAAACCACTACCTGCTTGCCATTACTAAAAGCATGACAATACTCATCCATATTGGCCAAAGGCAAAATAGTTCCCTAACTTTAAATCCTAACTTTAAAGTTCAAGCAATTAGTTTACCTCATTTGGCAAAATAGAATCTGCTTTCAAGCTTTCGGAGTGTAAACAGATGTCAGAGTGGAAATTTCCAATGAGCTCCAGAGCAGGAGCTGGAGTCACGTTCTTAGGAACAGGAGCAGGAGTNAAAAAAGTGACTCCGATCACNTCTGGTGTGGAGGACAGAGATCAGAGGTGAGACCGGATGCGGATTACCGGAGTCGACTCTGGAAGGATTCTGCGTTTTTCTTTCGGACCCGGATCGGGACCCGGAGTCAAAAATTTGGGAAAAACCGGACCCGGATCCGGAGTCACTTCTCAATTTCTGCAGTAGCAGGAGTCTGTGTGGTCATTTCTTAAGTAAAAGCATTGGTAAATTACGGTTGGATCGATGACTATTGCCGAAGTCTGAACAGGAGCCGGATTCTCAAATTTGAAAAATTTCCGGATCCGGATTCAAAATTTTGGAACAGGAGCGGAGTCGGAGTCTGAAAAAGTGACTCCGGCCACCTCTAACAGAGATGAGCATCAGTGTTGAACATGATCCGGTTTCCGGATCGCGATCCAACCGGATTCTGCAATTCAGAACCGGACCGTATCGGACTGGACTTCGAAAAAACTCAACCGGATTAGATTTGGATATCCAAACTGCATTGATCACTGCAGTAAAATGTTTAATCAGAGGGTTTTTTCTGATATAAACCGGATTGGATCAAATATTTGGACAGGTCTACCGGATTAGGATCGGACCGGATTACTCAAGGAAAATTTTGAACTGGATTAGGAATGCGAAAATCTCCGATTTGTTCAACACTAATGAGGATGGACTGGATCCGGACTATCACGACTTTTGTTGATTTTGGATTGGTTCCGGACTGTAAAACGTTTCATAAAGTTAAGATCAGGACCGGATTTGGACTGAGTTAATGAAAAAGAACTGTGTAACTTTTGTCATTAAAAAGCTACATTTAAAAAATATTTGGAATTTATTTGGATTCGGATTTTAAATTTCTTAAACTTTTTGGACTATGGTTGGACTTGGACTGAGTTTTAAAAATCAGGACTGGATCTGGACGGCAAAATTAGACAGTCCGCTCATCTCTGCTGGAATATAGAGATGTGGAATTGTACCGTTCCTGCAGAGGTAATGNTGCAACTTTATTCTTCTACAATGTCCCACAACTAATTAATAATTTTAAATTTCATGACTATTTAATAATNTTGACTTTTTTCTACCCGGTTTGTCTTTTTTTCAGACATGGTTTGGCTTTTTTTCTTAAGAGACGTCTGGCAAACCTGAAGCAGGTTCGATAGAAAGTGTAAGATTGCATTGGTAAGTAGGGAGTGTAGCGCGNGGGCTCCTTTGGCGTGGGGTCCGATTAGAAGAACTCGGTGAAATCGGCTCAAAATCAACCCTGTCTGGAGGGAATAACTGTAGGCTAGAGCAGTGTTTTTTTGAGCCGTTTTTGGGGGTTGCCTGTAAAAGGCGGAGCTCCGGAAATAGCGGAGCTTGGTTGCGAATGTTTGATGACGTGACCGGAATGGAAAAAAGTTGCGTTGCAAAAGCAAAAAAAGGAAAAAAAGTTAAGGAAAAATGCTTTATCATTGCAACTTAATATGTGTTTTCCCTAAACATGGAATGCATGGAAGTTTCCGATGTTTAAAAATTTTATACATTGTTGCGGCAGGTAGATGGCGCCCATGTGAATAAATATTCACCGCTAGATGATTGCCATAAGTTACAAGTCACTGCGATAGTCACCACAAGCGAATTATCGTTGTTCACTTATCCCTATATAATGAGAGTGTGACATAGTAGTAGTAGAGTGAATTCGTCGAGGGAGCTCTATTGCTGCTAGTTGCTTTCCTGTCAGTTAATGCCTCGAATTGTCATCTTTCTCTTGTGCTTGCCTCAGTAGTTCAAGGCGATGCAGTCAACTGCAACAATATCCACAACTGTTGAAACCTATATTTTTGTCCCCGAACCGTTGTGAAACTCAGATAACCAAAAATACTTAAATATCAAAACAGACTCTTTTTTACCGTAGTGTAACATCACCTTTTGCAGTGCAATTATTTTTACTACCATTTAGTTCTCATTGCTCCACGAAAAATATCGGTTTTAACGACTTCGGTTACGTCACCAAACCTCCGCAACCAACCTCCGCTATTTATAGAGCTCCGCCTTTTACAGGCAACCGTTTTTTTGGGTGTCAAAATGACACCCTAAAATTTTGCAATGACACCCTTAATTCTGAAAGCCGGGATATCGTTTTGCCTTGTATTGAAGTAAAACGGTTTGAGGAGGAAAAACAACAGACGGCTGCAATGTCATAAGTCGATTCAATTTTCTGGCGCAGAAGCTGGAAGCAAAAATTGTACGTTTAGTAACTGTGCATTGTCATGCGCACCGCCTCGCTTTGGCCTCTTACGATACTGCCGCAGATTTGTACAGTATTGTGCGTACGAAACTGCAAAAACATTTTAATGCAATTATGGAAGTGTTTTTTGACGTTGCGATTGGCCGGCTTGGCGATGCAGCAAGCTACAATGAAGACAAAAGCTTGGCGTTTGCAGCGCGCATGCACAACAAGGGGTGGTTGTTCAGTGAGGCAACAGTGAGAGCAAGGTGTGAGATTTTGGGCATTTGGGCCGCACTGAAGCAGCTGCCAGAAAATAAAAATGATGCAAAGTGCGTTGTTTTACTGCGACTTATGAAAACAAAATATTTCAACATGCTGCTTTCCTTTTGTCAACGTTGGCACTTCACCTGACCAAACTGAGCAAAGTTTTTCAGGCGGGATGTTTTAACTTTGCACAGATTAAAGCTTCCGTAGAACTGTGCATCAATGCTATCTGACGCCACTGCTAAATCCAAGCCTAAAGCTAATTGCAAAAAGTTTGATAGTGAATTAGAAGATCTCAGAATGCCAGATGGTTTGGCTGAGTGTGTCAAGTGGCATGGGGTTTTATCAGGGCACCGAAAGATTAGCAAATTCAAATTGACNATCCCCATNAACAAAAAGGGAGACAGGAGTGAATGAACATTGAACAACTACCGNGGCATCTCTTTGCACAGTCTCCCAGGAAGAGTGTATGCCAGGATGTCGCGAAAATAATTGAACCAAAGCTGGATAATATCCAGTGNGATTTTTGTNGCGGCTGTAGCACTATAGACCAAAGTCTCACTCTCCAGCAAATTTTAGACAAATCCTGGNAACATGCCAAAGATGTATGCACATGTTTTGTCGACCTCAAGAAAGTATATGGTCNGGTTCCCCGTGAAAAGCTTTGGGGGATGTTGCGGGAATATGGCGTTGACGGGTGCCTCTTGCTGGCCATCAAGTAACTGTATTCCTGTTCAAAAGATTGTGTCCATGTCGATGGAGTCAAATCACAACCGTTCAGTGTTAGTGTTGGACTCCAACAATGGTGTGTGCTGTCACCACTCCTCTTCATAATCTATGTCAAGGTTAATCGCACTACGGCCCGCAGGCCAAAAGCGGACCTGCGAGGCCATTTCACCTGGCCGCAAAATACATTTTACCAATAATGAAAAAATAATGTATTTACGAAAAATGTGTTGATTTGGAATGTAACATATATCCTGAAAAAATCACACTGCGCAAGATGTCCAGCCCTTGAACTGTTGTGCAATAGCTTATGTGGTCCTCTCCCAAAAAATTCGAAGAGCCCTGGTCTATATGAATTGGAAAGACAGTCACAGATGCATCGACGAGAGTGTCACTATTGGGAACTGCAGGATGAATCGTTTGCTTTTGCGGACGAATTGGTACTGCATGCATGGATCTTCTCAACAGGGTCTTCAGCACACATTTGATAGGTTTTCTGCTGCGTGCGACCCAGCAGGTACGAAAATCAGCACTAAAAAGATTAAGATTGGCTTTCCAGGGTTTGTGGTTCAGAAGTTATAACTAAAAAACTAAATTTTGGTAAAGACTAAAAAGATCAGGAAAAGACCCAAAAAGATTCTTTTTTCCTAATTTTGATTATTTTACCCTAATGTTGAACCGGAAACCCTAGAAAGCCAATCAAAGGCAGAAAATACTTGGATTTTAGACTAGTTTCCACTAAAAATTTGAGCAGAGCGCTTCCTTCTTGTGGCTGAGGCCCAGGGCCCAATAACCTCAGTCAAAAAGGTTTAAACCTACCCAATTTATGATGACATCACCCACTAAAAACCTCAAACCCTTTTTCATTGCAAACTAGAAGACTTGCTGAGTCTTTTAAAGTTTGAATAGCTCTTCAGCACAGTTGACTAGCGAGTTGCAAAGTGCCATGAAAGTATAGGCTCAATGCGTGGTTTCAAAGCAGGGCATCTCGTATATACTGGCAGTGAATATGTTAAGATGAGATACCTCAAGAATCAGTCCTTTGCCTCTTGGGATTAGCATCTAATTTTTTCCATTGAACGATTTTTTGTATGCATAATTTTGACTTGTTCTTCCTTGTGTTCCTGTCAATATTTAGTTCTGTTATGTGCGCTCATTTTGTGAGATCTAGAAATGTTAATACTTTGGTACGAAGGATTTTCCTGAGAAAAGGTGCTGGCAATCAGGTAGTTTTTGAAAGATTACCATTATGCTAGTTTATTGAAATACCTTGTAATTGAAACCCAACCAAGTTTTTTATTTGTTAACTCTGCTATTTCTCTTAGTTCTTCATACATAAATGCACAAAATTTGGAGAAAAATAGATTACAGCTAGTATGCAATAAAAGCCAGATCCATATTTGTGTGTAGACTAGTATATGCACTGGAAAAACCCGATTATGCACAGATACATAGACCAAAGCAAAAGTGTTACAAACCTATTTTTCAATGATGCATATTGTTTAGCGCTAGCGCATGTTATAAATTGAATTATAGCAATATAAAAAAAACAAATTGTTGCACTCCATATAATGTTTTCCAATTTATTTATAAAGGTTAGGGAAGTCAAGAAAATAGTTCTGGGTTTGTATGTAATAGTTTGCATGAGACAGTAGCTTTCAATTGAAGATCAAGGATAACCAATGTCAGATACAGTGGTAGGTTACTGCAACAATATTGCGCTTATTCAATGATATATCATATGTGTATAACAATTGTTTTTCTATTTGTTTTATTTTGTGCAAATGATATTTATGGATTCAGCTTGATTGTCTGTTTTCTGAAAACATTTTTTTGCTAATAAAATCTTTTTACCAAGTTTTTGATTGCATGGCATCCACTAGTTGTAAAATGACTGGCTGCATGACAACTTGTGTATATTACAAAATTAATGTCAAGTTTTATGCAGACAAGCTGCGTCCAGTGAATTGTATCTACTCAGTTGCTGCCACACGCTGTGAGTTCAATGTGAACTAGAGTCCTAGTCTTAGATGCACTGGAGCTATCCTGTCTGAATTGTGCTTGTGTATTCAACTGATTTTAAAAAGCTTAAAATTGTACATTGTGTGGAGTCTGGCATTTGATTGTCATTTTTACTCTGTGGCATGCATTGTCATTGGAACAAATGATGTAGTTTTTCTTTCCAAATACTAATCTAGCCACATGTTTTTGGTTACTGTTTAGTAAGGTTTTAGTTTTCTGTTGGGAATGAATGTAAGAAGTTTCTTAGTTTTTCTGTAGAACTTTCACAACTTTTACTATGGCTCATTCAGTGGTGTTTGGGCAAACTAGTTTTCTTGCCCAGATGATTCTTGTTTCTGATGTTAGATCAAGTAACAAATGTAAACAAATGTTCAACCTGAAACTGAAAACCTTACTTAAGTTTGCAGTGAAACAAGCAGTGAACAACCAATGTTAGCAATATCCAAGCTGTTGCTTACAGGAAAAGACACACAAAAACCTAATTGTAGAAATAACTTTTCAGTGTAAATGTAGCTCAATTCAAGGTGAGCGTAGCTTCTATGAGTTCTTCACTGTAATTACCTTAAAGTTTTATAAAGTAATGAGCACAGTGCAGGTAAACTGAACAGTATGCTTTCCTGAATTTTGATGACATTTAAACTTGTTTACTTCTTGTAGAGCTGGTGGATTTGTGTTTGCCTCATTTAACTTATTTCTTTCTGTGGTTAGCTTTGTACATTTGTTCTTTTTACTATCAGTANTAAACATTTTGCATTGCAGTTCAAATCTCCAAAAGCAATCAGAAATGGAAAAAGTTTATCATACTCCAAAAGGCCTCAACCTTCCCCTCTNAAACATGAAATACTGCGGAGAGAACTTGGCCTAGATGATGATGACGACAATACACTTGCAGGTATATAGCTGATCAGAAAGCACTGCAAGTTATGTTGGTAACTATGGAATCTGCATGTGAGTTTGTTTGCATTTTAATCTTCTAAAGCATCTAATTAATACAAATGCAGATATTTCTACACCAAGTGACACAGACTCAGAATCTGAGGAAACTCAGCCAAGTGAAATTGAGTTTAGAATACTACAAAAGGAGTTACAGTCATGTACACAGCAAAAAGACCTCCTTCAAAGCAAAAATATGGTTTGTTTACACAATGGATAGCCAGCAGATTTCATGTGTCATTCATACCTTTTTTTAAGCCAGCACTTTATAGTGCTTGTGCCACAGTGCACATCTTTTTACCACTAAAATTGTGCTGCATGATGTGTCGGTGACTAGAGTGTGCTACTGTTGTAGGCAAATCATTAAAAAATCCTGTTGTTTTTTCCCACTACTCTTTTTCATGTTTGAACTGTGAAAGTTCTTTTGTAGGAGCTTCAAAGAAATTTACAACTAATGAAAACACGTTTAAAGCGAGAAGAAACAGCTAAAAAGACCCGCACAAAAATTCTGCACAAAGTTCATGGTGAAGCACTAAAAGACAAGCACAATTTGATTCTTGACCTTCAGGCAAGTAATTTAGGTTTAATGCAGCGGTTACAGAAAATTTATTAGATTTTTCTTGGAATACCATTTGTAAATTTTAGTCAATCAATTGTGAGAAGTGTATCTTGCTAGGTCCTGTACTGCTGAGTAATATGATTGTGTTCATGCATTGTGTTTTTTGTATGTACACAATGGTTCTATTGTACTGTATTTGCGTATTGGTTTTGAAAGACATTGCTTTGGTGATCTCAAAATCTGGTAGTAGCTGGAGCTAAGCAACTTGTCTTTGACAATTCCTGACCTGATTAACGTGCATCGACTTCTTGTGGTGGTGTGTTGTTAAATGGTTGTGAATGCTCAATCTTACACAGATCAGTTTTTGGTGTTTTTATGATTTCTTGTTACCTTCCTATGCCTGGAAATGACGGTCAGTTCATTTGATGTTGTGAATTCTGGGATATACGAATGTGCTGTCACTTTGGCGGTACATGAGCATGTGCACTTATTAATGTATGGAAGTGTTTTTGCTTAAATTGGAGCTCAACCGATGAGACCTTCTTGGACCGATACTAATATTTTTCATTGCAATAACCCAGTGGTGGGCAAACTGCGGCTCTCGAGCGGCATGCATCCCGCAGACATGTTTTGTGTGGCTCTTGTAGCTAAATAGCAATATCTCATGGATAGCGAGTTGTCCCCTCGTATTTAATGTTTGTTCATTTATCAATGTGTTTATCCAATCAACGTAAATGCAGTTGGTGATAGCTGTCCAATTCGCCAACCATTTGTCGCAAACTTGTCTGCTGTAGGAATGCAACTGACCGAAATGTAAGAATATCTGGCTCTAAAAAATTTAAGTCAATGCCACTCGACAGTTGAGCTCTGGCGACAGTTTCCACAAGTAAATAAGCAAAACTTGAAACCAGTGTACGACTCATTTCTGTAGTTAGCACGACATATACTGTAAATTTTTATTCTTTGTAATGAAGTTCGTAAAATCAAAACACCGTGTAACCTTACCGTAACAATGAACACTTGGTAGAATTAATTCGCACAGCTTTAGCAACGTATTGTCCAGACGTTCGGAGGCTATCAAATCAAAACAAAAACCTTGTACATCTTGCTGTAGGTGCTTTCATGTAAAACTTGCATTGTTTAACGAACTGTTTTTGACACTACAAATATTTGCAGTGGTACAAATATTTGTGATGTTGTAAATGAAATCTACTTAGATTTTGCGGCTCGTTGGTGTTTTCGATTTTCTGCAAATAGCTCTTCCATTGAACAAGTTTGCCAACCCCTGCAATAACCGATGTCAAAACCGGTATATTTGCATTATTCAAACCACAGTTAAGTGGCGTTACAATACATTTTAATTAACTCGCAAAAAGATGGGAATACCTCGCAACTGACGAAAAACACAGAAATGTTTGCATTTTCGCAAAATATTGATTTAATAATGAAAATTAAGTTTTCGTTCAGGAAGTTTAGCGTTAATAACTCTAGAGATGGGGTAACAACTTGAGCTTCCGAACACTACGCGCAAAATAATAACGTAGTGCCTTTGATGAGCAAATATTACTGATACATATCGCCGGATTTTTGCCGATATGGTGGATCGGCTTCCTTATGTAACGATTTATCATTCCAGCTCTGAAGATTTATACTAGCTCAAAGTCATGTCAACTGCATCTCTGTAGGTGTTTTAACTGCTGGGCCTTGTGGCAGATTTAGAAGTTACAAACATTTCAACAATCTCTTTTGAACTTTTCGGCATCAAACATTGACACTTAATACGATACTGAGCTCATCTCAAACATTTTAACAGGATTTAATTGAAGAAGGCGGAGACCATGCGAGTTTGAAGCTTATTTCAAGTATTGAGAAGCTTCATGACGAAAAATCAGAGCTTCAGCATAAGATCATCTCTATCCAGGAGGATTATGAAGATAAGATTCACGAAGTATCTATGTGCATTTTACGTATCCTTTTTAATGTTCATCACCATTACGCAACAAAAATTTGGATTGACCAACGAATGAGTTTTGATGCTTCAAGAAAAATTGACGTTTTCTAACTGAAGAGCTTAGATTACTTGAACTCGAGAGTGTGAGTGTGACTCCACATCAACACTGGACAGTTTGCTTGTATCTTCTACAGATAATTAGTTTTAATGAGCGATATGTGCTAAATAGTGCGTTGCTTTTTATAAAATGGTTCTCCCCAATGCAGATGGAAGATGCAATGCAAACTTGCGGAAACGAGGGCCAACCCACTTTCATTTCTGAGGTATGTTGAACTTTTGACTTGCACGTGAGGAGACAACACATGTTACGGAATATTGGCTTTTTTATGCCTGTACTGAAACAAATTGATGTTTTCAAAGAGTTGTTGCTGGGGATTTGCATCGCGGAATTAATGTGGTGTAGAGTAGAAATTCGTTGGTGATGATAGTTTATATATTCTGTGGTGCTATTTCCAAACTGCAGAGAAAATTGTTTTGGATCATTTGGGTCGGCCAGCCTGTCGTAAAGCGTTCATAGATGATTATTCTGATTTTTCATAAAAGATGAAGGAAAGATTTTGCTAGAAGATGATTTGCATCGAATGTGGCTTCTCCGACGCAATATACCGGGAATAAACTTTAGTTTTCAAAGCTAGGAGCCGCTGATCAGTAATCACCACAACATTTGCTTCAGTGCAACACGGGAATATAAACAAGCCTTGTTTGTTGATCGTGAAACAAAGTCGACTAGACAACCGACTTTTCACCAAGAGTGCGATTGTGGTGTGAGCAGCTCGTTCTTTTGGTGTAAGTTTTGGTAATGTACCCAACGATCGTGCCATACTATAGCACACGTGAAAATCCAAAGTGTGGTGCACGTCGTGCTATTGGCTTGATTTCTTCGGATGCTAAATGAAGTAGGTTAAAACATTGAAGTTTGAACACCCGACGTTCAAGGTGCTTCCTCAAAAGCACATGTCAGACACTGGTTGAAAAAGCAATGCTTATTCCCCTTGCGCGACGTAGCCTCCGGAAGAATAACGATGGGATGTGCAAGCTTGTGTCAGTAGGATGTTCACTTAAACACAATAACTGCCATGAACCAGTCAGAGCAATACTAACAATTAGAGCACTTTTTCTAAATAGCAACGTATGTCATTTTAAATTTTTGAAATTTCTTGTGTTTGTTTCAAAAATATGTTCGACCTGCATCGTCGATGTTGCTGAGTCGGTTTTTCTTTGGAAGTGAATGCGGTCAAAACCTACCAGCGAAATATATTAGAGATAGATGGCGTGTAACCCTTGATGGGACGCTGTTATTTTTAAATAGGTAATTTTGTTCGTGTAAAGCATTTTCACGCCTTGTTGCAGGATCAGGACCAGTTGATTGAAAAGCAACATGAGTTGGAGAAGGAATTGCTTTCCACCCAAAGGTGATCGACGGTTCAGACAGTTATTTGTTTTTCTGCACTATTGCATGCGGCCAACGCAGCACGATCAATGTCGAAGAACAACTAAGCAATTTACGCATAACTCGTCCTTTATGCGTTGTTAGTTGACATAACAATGCGCTCTCCCATCAGCACTGTTGTCTGAATTGGTCGGAACAAGTAAAACTTACCTTCAGTTAGGCATCGTATAGCCTCTTGTGGGAGATGGAGCTCTGCAGCCAAGTAAGTCAGAGATATCCGGAACCACATGACTGGCGATCTTCTGTGTCCAACGACCGCTGTCTGGAAAAAGGGACCCGGTCCAGGATACGGTGACGTCACAAACAGCATTTAGTCAACTCAACTCCAGTGCATAAAACAAATCCCACTCGACACTACATATGAAGACAACATCTACAACACTTGCGTGGCCAGTACCCATCTTCTTTATTTTTGCAACCTCGTCCACACTCTTGTGGCAGGAATAACACCGAATAGTTTTCACAAGCGCTGTCTGCAGAGTTCAGCTGCCATGTCACTCGGAGGAACAAGATCAGGAATAGTACAGTCTTTAAGCACACCGGCTGTAGCTTTCTCTTCAGATATCTGAAGACATGGATTCTTACACTAGCATGGCTGCTGCGTTCACCATCTCCCTGAGGCCCGTTTACTCAGAAACTTAACTCAGACTGCTGTGGATCCAGCAACCCCCCCTTCTGTTCAACGTTGTAGTATCGCACGGCCGAAAATAATGGTAGAAACGACAGCTGCCTGTCCCACATTCGAGAAGCAAAATCCAGCACAGAGATATAACCAACGAAAAAGCACAGTTTGGTTGTTGTGACAAACTCGAGTGTAAACTCACTGGTTAAAGTTTTTGTGGATGCAAGTAATGATTTTCCTACCGGGAAAACTGACCTTCGCTGCGCATAATAACTGTTAGTGGACTCGATTAAATTTTATTCCTTTGTTGGCCAGTGTCAACACAGCTTGTAAAACATGCCTATTAGAAGCTTGTAAGTCATGTACTTGTTCAGAAGACAAATGTTTCTTATATTTGGGGAAATCTGAAGTTTGCCTCCTTTATTCAGGAAATTACTTGAAGCTTCAGCGAGGCAGGAATCTGCAATGGAAGCAAAGAATGGAGAATTATCGAAGATAAAAGCTGAAAACGTACGTTGCTCACCTTTCTGATCTCATTGCTTTAAGGATTGCTTCCTGACTTGAAAGCGGTCAATAAAACGCCCGCTTCTTTGTTCAGGAGAAAATACGAACAACGAATGAAGAACTTCGTAGAACAGCCGATGAACTAAAGGAAGAACTGAAGAGCTCTGAACAGTAACGTTTTTCGCATCTTTTTCTCTTGTGTTCAAGTACCGAGTTCTACAGATGCTCTGTTCTTTTGCGTAGGGCACACGTTTTGAGGGAAAAGGAAACGTCTTACATGTTGAAGAAGCAAAAAGAGGAAATGAAACTTCTTGTTCAAGAAAAAGAAAGAGTAAGATTGTTGAGGCGCGGTATTTCATATGTGGTTTCATAAGCTTTTTTGTGTTGTTTTCTTCCTAATTTTNTGTTTTTTCCTGTCNTTTAGCTTCAAACCATGAAAAATACAATTGAGAGTGATATGTTATCACGGCTGAGTGATCAGGAATCGTCATCCAATCAGATGGTGGTGAAGCTGCAAGAGGAAAATCGACAGTTTTCTGCTGATATTGAAAGGTTATCTTCTTACGTTTAAGCTTCAGCGACGACAGCGCATCGTTGCAGCCGTTAACTCTGCTGTAATGTAGTCGCTTCAGTTCTCAGTTTGTAGCTCATTTGCTGCTAGTCATACTTACTCCACCACTACTTGTAGAACTGTGCTGCTGCATCTTCTTTTTCTATCGTTGTCAGGTTGCAAAGAGAAATGGTGTCTTTACGAGACAAAGCAACGCGACTGGACGACGCCGAGAACGAGTGCGAGCGAACGAGAAACCGTAACAACGAGCTGTTGGACACGGTCAAAAAGCTTGAAAACGCCATGGACAGACAGAAAGCTGCGTCGAGAGAAAAGCATCAAGGTCTCGAGTGCGAACTCGAAGAAACCAGGATCGCGATGCAGAAGCAGCGCAACGATGCTCTGGAAAGTTACGAGGATCTGAAGAAGATGATGGTCAGAAATGAAGAAGCGCTGAAGGAAGACCTTTCTCACGCCGAACGAGTTAACAAAGACCAGAAAGACGAATTTGAAAAATTCTCGAAAAGGTAGATACTTCTTTGTGGTGCAGTTTAGTGCATGCACGTTGAAGTACGCACGTTTTCATTGAAATTTTCTGCGCAATTCAGAAGAACCTTCTCATCTTTTTCCAACCGCAACTTCGTAAAAACTCGTAGGGGGTTGTTGGTTGGTGATATAGTTGTATCCAGATCCTATATCCAGGGTTTTTTAAGGTTTGACCTTGACACCGCTAAGACATTTTGAGAGACCGAAACTATTTTACCGAAATACCGATGTTGGCATAAAGCAAGGATTTAGTGGATTTTGGTGGTGGTCACAAAGCGAGCTCTGCTTTATTATTTTGAGAGACCGTTGCAAAAATTTGAGAGAGCATTTCGGTCTCTCAGAACGCCTTAAAAAACTCTGTCTCTGTAGATAGTTTCTGTGGAGCGAATGTGGAACCTTGCGCGCGCAAAGGAATCACCCAGCACTTGCGTATCAAAAGAAATTAAAGATGATCCCAGATGGAAATCAATTATTATCGTGAACTGTGCCTGCATTTTGAGCGACCGCCTTCTCAGATAAAACACTGCAATAGTTGATCTATATCTACTTTCCCAAAATTGTGGCATAATCTCACATCAGAACGATCCAACGTATGACAGGTTTGGTGTATCATTCAAAAAAACAAAGCTCCTTCAGTGTAAAATCTTTAGAGAACTGTGACAACCCGTTGAAGCAACGGTTTCTGACGAGTCATGAAAGGATACAGCTTTACAAAGCTGATCTACGCTTCACGAATATTATAGCTGCTCAGTTGTGTTTATGCTGTTCTCTTCTGAGGTTATCTGAAAACAAACGAGATATGTTTCGCAAAATTATGTACATTTTAACATTTCAGAAACATAGCAATATCGTGAACGTTGCCCATCCGCTGCTGCTATAGTTAATGGCTGGTTGTTCTTCGGAAGTTTAATTTTTGTAGCCACGTGTTAACTTTTTTGTCAACGTAGCTAGACACCATTCAATCTGACATTAACGTAATTACATTGTTAGCCTCCAGGAAAAACTGACGAAATCTGGCGAGAAAGTAAAACAGCTGGAAGAGAAGTCGAACGAACTGTCTTCTAAACTAGCACTGAAGACAAGCGAGGTCAGTGTTGAGAGTTACTTCAGTCACGATGCGTGGATTCTTCATATGATGGGTTAGTTTTCATTATAAATATTCATGGATTTAAAACATTTTTCGGTCCTTACTTCGATGTACGTGGTGGATAGATTGAGAAGATGACGCAACAGCACAACGAGCAGCGGTCGCAGCTTCTTCGCATCAACCAAAGCTTAGAAGACAGAGAAGCAGAACTGCGGAATGCCCAGAACAAGATACAGGACTTGATGAACGCCTTGGATGAGGGAAAAATTGAAAAAGAAAACTACGAACGTCAGGTCCGGCGATTTTTTAAATCTGCATTTAACTGCCATTACTTAACGGCAGCTGTATTTTTAAAATCAGCGCTTGAAGCGGCGTATTCAACCGTGACACGGCAGCGTCGTGCGAAGTATCCGCTACGCATGACAGAGCGATCGTTTAATGTGATGTCAAAATTGATGTCTCACTGGATGATGAGGTCGCAGTTCTTTCTGGATCATATGTGCTAAACATGCGCGTTGATTTGTCGTTGCAGCTGGCGTTGCTGAGCGGCAAATCCACCAGCGCTCTCGCGGAGAAGGAAAAGGAAGCAGGAGATCTGCGCATGCGCCTCAGTTCAACGGAGCACGAGGTGCAGAATGAAAGGAGGAAGAGCAAGCGAGCCGCAGAAGAGCTTTCACGATTGCAAATGAAGGTGCGCGCGTGTGTGGCTGAAACTACAAGTTCAGGTGAGCGCGACTTCGCTCACCAACTTCCACTAGTTTCGGTAACGTTCGTCGTTACTTAAAAAAAACAAATTTTGTTTGGCAACAACGCCAGGTATGTGACGTTTTGTTACTGTTTCGACGTAAGTTCGTTGTACAAGAAATTGCACAATACACGTTAATCGTCTATCTTGCAGATGCACGAGTTGGAACGACATCTTTCTGGAGAACAATCTAATCATAGAGCTGAGTTGGAAAAACTTCAAGAAACTCACAAGCACGAGCTTTTGAAACTGAGAGCTTCCTTCGCTATCACGACGCAAAGCCTCCAGACTAAAACAACGACTTTACAGAAATCATTGCGGTAGATTTGTAGTTTAGCTCAATGTTTGTAGTTCAGAGATCATTGAAAAGTTGAGCCGCGTGTAATCAATTGCTGATGTGATCCGTTTCGTATGGCGCTAAAAAGTTACGCCTTGTCAAGAAACTAGAAGTTCCCACGTGTCGTTACCTCATTTAATGAACACTTCGCTGCACGAATTTTTTTGACTCTTTCATGTTTTGCTCATTGCGTCATCTGAGGTAAGTTTTGCAATGGTGCAAGATCAAGATTTAAATCGCTTTTAGCAAATCTGATAAACGGAAGTGATTCGTGCGTCCTTAGTTGTGAAATCGTTGAATGCATTTCCGAGCAAACGCAATGTTTACTTTGAGCATGCAGCACCAACGCATGGGTGTTTTCCAGATTTATGATCTCTTCGCTTCAGCAGTTAGCTCATGACAATTCATTGCTGAAACGAGAAGTTGGAATGTTTCCGGATTTTCTGAAGCAGTCAATAAAGCAAGCTGGTAAAGCGGTGGGTGATGTTGTTGTTCTGACCATGCCCACTGTATAAACACCTTGCGGCTGTTGTTGCCGGGGTTACTGCGCTACAGTGGAATCCTTGCATTTCTTTTGTGTTCTTCGCTCGGCAAGTAGACGATAGATATCAATGACATTTCTTCGCTTTAGATTTCAGAAGCCGTTGCAGAGGTGAACGAAAACTGTAAGGATTTGGTCAGAAAGTACAAGAAAGAGATGAAGTTAAGAAAGAAATACCACAATGAACTGGTTGAGCTGCGAGGTAGAGTTGTAGCTTGTTGAGTGATTGATCATCTTTGTATTCTTTCTTTTCGCTTTTGCTGACATGACTTTCTCGCCTGACCCCGGACAGGTTGTAAGACTGCTTCATGTGAATAAATCCGATATTGCGTTTTTTTTGCAGCCAAGAGAATACTGATCCGATCTGTAGCGTGATTCATAATATTTTGCCTTCACCAACAGTATATTGTTTAGAACAGGTCTGCGCAACTCAGAAAGCTCGAAGGGCCAAATTATCAACATAAATTTGCCGCGGGCCGGAAATGGCTATTTCATTTCGATTTGGAGATTTCGTTGTAGTATGGAAGAAATTCTGGAACGACAGTTACTTATTCGAGGTCGAGCTTTTGCAACATTTTCTACAATTGAGAAAGCTCTCGCACGCTGTATGTTGTGCAGGCCTGGTCTAGAACAAACTGTGAGCTGCAGTGTTGATAAAACTTTCAGTCACAACAACAGAGGCATGAAGAATTGTGTTGCGTTTTCATAACTTTTTCACAAATTTACTGCGCTTCAACTATTATCTTTGCAAACCAAGCTACGCATCGCAAACTTCTTTTAATCGTCGTCACGTGACCTTGAGTTGTTGTCCGCGCACCCCACCCAGGCAACATCCGCGTGTTCGTCCGCGCGAGACCGCGCATTGCCGAAGATGGCCCGAGCTCGAAAATGGTCCTCACTTACGACGTAAACGATGACGGGCTGGTCAACGTCAGCAACGCTCAGCGAGGAAGAAGCCAAAGCTATGAAGTCGATCGCGTCTTCCAACCAGATTCAACCCAGGTTGAGGTGGGAACAGCTATAAAGCCCACAGCGCCACTGGTGCCTGTGGTAGCGTTCGTTTGTACGTTTTGTGACTGCGGGTCCATAGTAGTTTGTGATGGAACACACAAAGTTCCTAGATTTTGATAAACTGTTTGTATGGCTGGTTTCGTGAAAGTGCGGGTTAAGTGCGGTTCTATTCCTCCAATAGTTTCATTACCGTCTCTCGTGTCGTTGTGATGATGGACTCAATGGACCATCGTTATTTCGCTGATGCGCAGAAAATCAATGTTTGTGCTTTTCAGGTGCTGCTAAAACAAGACACGATATGAGCAAAGTGTCGCAAATTTGCAAAGTTTTTAACGACATTAAGAAAGCTTTTTCTTTTCAAGGTATACAACGAAGTGCAGGCCCTTGTGACGTCATGCATGGACGGCTATCACGTTTGCATTTTCGCGTACGGCCAGACAGGCTCTGGCAAGACCTTTACCATGGAGGTATGAAACATGCTTTCATTCGCTTCACATGCGTTTCATTGATTGCTGTCACGTTACAATGTTACCAGTGTTGTTTTGCTCCGACTTGCTAATACGTTCACTTTCAAGATTCGTAGCCAGTACGTCGATTTATGACAGGCTGAAGCTAATGAGTAGTGTTTGTTGCCCATGGCCGATTTCTGTGTATGACATTGGGTGGTCAGTTTCAGAAATCCAATGTTGGGTTTATCCATAGTCTTGGCTGAGTTATGTTGCGCTGAAGCTAAAAGAACAGGTTTCACGGTTCGTTCCATGCATTTTCTGCTGACTCTTGTACCTGATTGATAACTTTTGTTTGTTTTGCCCCGAATTCGTGTCGAGTGCGATTTAAGCTTATTGTTGTTGTGTTGCTCAGGGAACCACGGAGAACCCGGGAATTAACCAGAGAGCTTTGCACGATCTCTTCGTGTTGATTGACGAGCGATCACAGGATTGGACGTACAGCATTTCAGTTTCACTGGTCGAGATTTACAACGAGACTCTACGGTAAGAACTGGCATCTGTCTACACTTTTGAGCCAACTGCCATTGAAAAGATGCTCATAATTTCTTGCTATTTAAAAATTTGTTGGTGATGTTTTTGGATTTACTTGAAAATCGGATTCCATAGTTGCAAGTCTGTGATCGATGAAAATTTTGTTTCCATGGAAACGCTTCGATAAATAGACACGGTATTTCGATAAATAGACACGGTAGGGAGGCGCTGGGGCTCCGAGCTGGGCTATTTTTTTTCAAAGTAGTTCATGCTCTTCCAGTTTTGTGCTTAGCCCTGAAAAACTTGAAAATATGGTAGTGAACAAATGAATTTTGTTATGAAAATTTAACAAATAAAAATATTTCCTCAAAAACCTGAGTTACATCCAGGGTGCTAAACTGCCCCTGATGTTTGTATTGAAATAAGGGTTACTTCCAACTAACTTGGATGGCAATTGCCCTCCAGCCCCTGCACCTTTCTCCCCGGCCCCAGCCAACGCCATTTCCTTCCACCCCAGTCAAATGTACTTTGAACAAAGGATAGAGGTGACATTCGATGGCAGGCTAGCAAATATCACTGGTCCGCTAGTTCAAGGTTAAAATTCCCCTCTCCAGTCAAAATCTGATGAATACCGCAGACTGAAAACCAGCAGGGAAGTAACTTTAACGAAATATGCTGAATCCATATATGCATATAAAAAAAAACAGAAAAATAGGAAGAGCAAATGATTGGAAAGCTGGTGAATAGCCAGAAAAGGCAAGACCCATATTGAGAATCAAAAACAAGACCCATTCGGTTTCTGAGTGCTTGATTCTGATGTTCACGATGTTTTGATATTTCTTACATTTTACCAAGCACAAAACCAGTTCTTTCTTTTTAAATTATTTTCAAGTAACTTCACAGGTGAAAGAAGCAAGGAATCAATCACAAATTTTTAATAGGAAATCGATTTCACGTAACACGTCAGGCCTACCATCTCCAAATAGATTTCCTATTAAAAATTTATGATTGATTCCCTGCTTCTTTCACCTGTGGAGTGAAGTTTCTTGAAAACAGATATAATATGCAAGTTGGAATCATCGAGAAAAGATGAAAGCACAGCCCAGTCGGCTGATACCTCTAAAGCCTATAGAAAGCCTAGAGCTTTTACTTGTTTTTAAATTATTGTAAGCAAATTGGAGGGATGGAAAGGGATGTAATTTCACGGTCGGCCCCGCGCGACACTTAGCGTCGCTACGCCACTGAGCACAATACATCGATTATCGAGACCATACTTGTTACTCAGTGCACACGCATTGAATGCCGTTTCTACTTCCACAGGAGTTGATTGGATACTAAGAACTTTATAGAGAGTTTGAAGATTGGCATGGCCGTTGAAAAAGCGTAAAACACATTAGTAGCGGTACTTTTCTTTATCCGGATATCGGATAGCAAAAGTACTGTCGGTTAATCGTTATCCAGATAAAACAACTCTAGTTTGAACAATCGCTAACATTTGTGTTCAGAGATTTGCTTTCATCGTCGATTCAACAAAAGCTTGATATAAAAATGGGATCGGACGGTTCGTTGTTCGTGCAAGGCCTGACTAGCAGGGAAGTGCGGGACCTCAAAGATGTCAACAAGGTAGAGATCGCAGATGCAGTTGATGCTGCGGTGCAGAGCATATGAGCATGAGTGCTTGTGTTCGGAGTTCCGTGTCGTTCTGTTGCTTTGTTGTTCTTTTTTTTAGAAAAGCTTACGGCTTGGAACAAATAGTAGGGTGGAAAAATTCGATCTAACGCTTTTTGGTAGTAACGGTTTTAGAAACAAGTTCCGTGCATAGCTAAGAATGTCTGGGTAACGTTTGCCGACGGATAAAAATAGTGATGTAGTGACCGACGGATAAAAATAGTAAAATAGTGACATTTGCCGACGGATCAAGAGCGTAAAGACGTTAGAACGAACTTTGTTATGTTTTCGGCAAAACGCTGCTTACCTTCATCCTTTGGTAATCACTGCGAAGAAACGTACTCCAGATTGCCGGTGCACAGTTGCCTTGCTTGACTTGTCCAGGTTTTCGAACTGGGTCGTTCGAACAGAGTGACCGCTTCGACGAATATGAACGAGCACAGTTCGAGATCCCACGCTGTGCTGGTTGTGAACGTGCGCGGGGCGAACAAGACGACCGGAGGCGAAACATTCGGTGGGTTGGGGAGGTTTCACTAAATATGCGTCGGCTCGTTCAGCCGCTGTCTGTGTGCTATAGCTTGTCGCGCCATGCGCTTTTTACGTTTCAAGAAAAGATGCAGTAGGACTTCCTTTATGTCCATCGTAGCTGTTCCATGTGAGACGTCACGCGTTAATCTGTGGTTTGGCGCAGGTAAGCTGAACCTGATTGACCTCGCCGGGTCGGAGAGGGTCTCTAAAAGCGGAGCGTCAGGCGACAGATTGAAGGAGGCCCAGAACATCAACAAGAGCCTGTCGTCGCTCGGTGATGTGATACACGCTTTGAGGAACAAGCAATCCCACGTGCCCTTCCGCAATTCAAAACTGACCTATCTTCTTCAGGATTCGCTGAGTAAGTCTTGCAAGCCGCGTATATATGATTAGGTAGGCGATAATGACGCAGTCGTTCATTAAATGAAATCATGGTGAGCTGAGCTTGTTCACAGCTTGTATGTACTGTACTTGGTTCTGTGTCTCAGCTCTTGTATTGGAAGATTAGTCACTAAACCACTACAACAGCTACAGTATGTCCAACCCAAATGGCTTACTGAGCCAAAAATTATGTCGCTATCTTAACCAGGGCCGCACAATGATTGACATATTAATGAGGGCCGCACATTGAATAGCTTACTTTGATCTTAGCAAACTAAATTTAACTAAAGCTAATGTACGGAAAGTGTTCGAATCTTAACTGCAACGGTAACAGATGTGATAAAGTGGCACTGAGGACCACCTGCAGCAAAAATGTCAAATTCAAGATTATCAAAACAAGGCTAAGTTGTCGTTTGCAGGATACTTTTACTGCAGCCAAAACCTAAACTGGACCGCACAAACCCTCGCCTGGGCCGCGGGTTGGACATAGCCGCACTACAAGTTGCTAAGCGGTCCGCCCTGCTCAAAAATGTGTGCACCGTTCGTTTTCAGGCAAGGACAGCAAAACACTGATGGTCGTTCAAGTGTCGCCGGTCGAGAAGAACGTCAGCGAAACCCTGTGTTCTCTCGCGTTCGCACAACGGGTGCGAGCAGTGGAGCTTGGACAAGCCGCGAAGAAAACCAGCAAGTAGAAACAGTTTTCTGTTTCTGCTGAACACTACGTAATTCCACCTGTTCTGCTTTTTCCACCGTATTATTTTTTTAATCATGGGCGTCATGCCCAGTTTTATTGTTTGCACTTACTGCAACACAAGTGCTCGCTTTCGTAGTCGCTTTTGCAATTTTCTCATCAATCATGTCTCAATGGTGCCGTATTTGGTATTCTTACATTCCTCTGTGCATGCATTTCGTAGTATCGCTGTAGTAGTGCAGTATGTTCGGTGCATATCTTAGCGCTTCTGTATTTGGTGAGCAGTTGCCAAGCAGTGCTTCTTGCCTTTGTCATAGTCATGTTTCGGCGATAAATTTTGCAGCGGTAACCAAACAGAATGCATGTACTTTGTAGCAATCACTGACTGTGTTGGCCATCTTGTTACACACACCGTATTTTACACAAGCGTTGCGTAATCACGCAGTATGTAAATCGTACAGTAGTCCGTCTCAAAACACGTTATGCTTTTTTGCGTTCCTCTGTGAAAACCTGCCTTCCGCGTGGACTTTGCACAAATCCGGTATGCTCTCTTCAGTTCATATAAATTTATTAGCAAGAAATTCTGCGCGTGCTCGTTTAGATTTGTCAGCACCGCTCGCACAAGAAATGATAGAAGTCAAGCCATTGCACGAAATGAAGGATTGCACTTGAACTAAATCTGAGGTTTTTGCCGCTGGTTTCACTGCTTCGATAAACCCGCCATCACCGCTCCAGCTATTGTCAGGGCGTAGGCGAATGCCATTAGCACGAAGTTGCGAGCACCCTGAAAGTGATAAATAAAGGGCGAGTGAAGCAATCGCAGACAATATCTTGCTCTTGTTGATGAGTCCTGGAGTGAGAGAACCTGTTCTTAAAAAATTTGAATCCCACCACTGGGTCTGGGCACGTGAAGTCCAAAAATATTCATCACTAGGGCAACCTAAACTTAAAATTTTGATTTCTTAAAATTTACAGGATTTGATTTTATTTTGACCTATCAATTTATTGCGCTTGTAACTGATATGAGGAAAAAAGCATATATTAGAAATCAAAACGATAGGTTAAAAATGTTTATTCTTTTGAGGTGAAACAAAAATAAAAAGTGTGACAGACAGAGCCGGATTAAAGGGCAGGGGGGCCCGGGGCAATTTTTGTTGGATGGCCTCTATGACGTAATTCACGACGTCATCGTTTGTAAAAGTTGTGTTTCCGCTGATTCCCAAGGTTCCCGTTTGTTTTTTCCGGTAATCGAGAACAGGGCCGATGTTCTCGAAGCTGATGCAACCGATGCGGTTGCATTGGGCCCCGCGCCTCTGGGGGCCCCGCGCCGTGTGTTTGGCTAGCAATTCATTTTTGCCAAATATTCCTTGCGCTCAAATTCAGTAGAAACGGCTTATAAAATCTCATTGTTAGCAAACAATGCTCTCGTTANAACGAANATTGACACNAAAGATGAAAGGTTAAGCCCGTAGACGCAGACCTTCTATTCGAGTCTGAAGACTCCAACAGTTGGCCATTCAAACATAGCAGCAAAAG
>JGI24159J19872_10001879_pt1 | contig 24093 bp, 9 predicted proteins | sample Ectturendosymbi4_FD_19872 | JGI IMG/M metagenome (IMG submission 19872)
TCGATGAATGTTCAAGAAAATCTGGTTCAAATTTTCAGGGCGTGTATCCCTGAAAATTTTGGTGCTGCGTACCCCCCGTTTTGGCTCTTCGTACCCCTAAGGGGTACATGTACCCCCGGTTAAAAACCACTGTTCTAGAGGGAAAAATGATATTTCACCACCTTTGCCCTATCTTTTTGCCTACCTTTGGAAAAATCCACTATTGCTCCACCTCCCTGGAAAAAATCCTTACGACGCCCATTGTTTTCAACAGCGTCTCTTTTTGGTTTCGCCTTTGATTCGTTGGATCACTAATTTTTAACCTAGTTGTCAATAGGCTACAATTGTTCGCTCTCTGCGCTCAAATTCGCCCAATATTTTAAAGATTCGAGAGCAGCACGTGGATTGAGTTGGCTACGGCCAGATTAGCGACTGGCTCAACCTGCTGCGAAAGAAGTGCAGGCGAGGAATGTAGTTACCTGCTGCTTGGCGAGCAAGAAGAAATTTCGCGGGATTGCGGCCATCGCTGGGCGTCCACCACAGGCGCAAACGTCCGGGCCGGAAGCTTTATTCATTTCTCGTTATGGTCAGACTGCAGTGGAGCCTCGGATAACTGCCATGGTAAGGTTTTGGAGGAACTTTGGTTTGAATGTTGTTGGTTGTTTATTAGATCTGTTNTAAATACCCCATCGCGATNCTGTGGTTGTACAGAAAGNTTTTGATGTTTTCGTAAATATCATCTAAAATTACCTGAAAAAACGCTGAAATTCATACAAATCACTTTCCGCTATGCATATTTTTTCGATACTGTTAATGTAAACTAACAAAACTTCCCTGAACTTTGCGATCGAATCTCTGCATTTTGTAACCCAAGTCACGCAATTGTTGCTGGAAATTTTAGAAGTGAAGCAAAATGATTGTAACTTGTTGTTGTACTTAACAATTAAAACAAGTTATTGGCACTTTCAAAATGGTTTTGAAAATTTCGGGGGGAGGACATTTGCCTGGTTTGCTCTTGGCTGCGGGCCTGAGTCGTGCTTTTATGCTCTAAGCACGTTTTTAACAGTAAAGTGACTGTTTTTTTTATCAAAACAAGCACTACATCAAACGTGTCTTCCGTTGCTTAAAATCAATCGCAGCTGTTCAAGTGACGAAATATAAAATACATTTCATAAAATATCGTCCATGTCACAGCTTGATGTGGTAGTTACGTTCGGTTTGCGACTTAGCTTTCCAAAGCGGAAAGCGTGACATTTTGTTCCCTGACAATTTCACCGCTCAATATTTGTTGCTATCTTTGAGTCATAAGTTGCAAATGCCAATTTTCTTAATTTTGCTAAACGAGCGAAGAAATATTGACGGCAACAAAGCGCAGCAAATTCTGAACATGTTTCTTTTCTATAAGTGAAAGAAATGTTTGTGGTCGGAAATTTTCACCNCCCCAACACTTCGTAGCGGAGTGCACTGAATTGAAAGATTGACAGATAGCGTTAGCTGGTATCGAAACGATTGCTTCTTGGTTGAGTATAAAGCGCAGCAACAAGCATAACTGCTCTAAAGCTTTAGCGTTTCGCTCAAGTTGGCACATGTGGTAAAAAAATAGCAGGCACATCTCCTCGTCAATGCGATAAAGTTTCCGCCTTGGAAAGTACGCGTAAAAACCGCCGTGTAAACGGCGTCATTCCTTTTCCTGGCAGTCGTCGTTTAGAACCTCTGCAACGAAAACGATCCGCGCGGTGAAATTCGAACTACCACAATCCGTAGTTTCAATTTAGTGTTCGCTCCGCTGAAATTTATTCGGATTGATGCTTGCAACAAAGTATTTGTAAAATGTATCATGGTGATTTTGGTTTAGGATGGAAAACGTAAACCCCGCATTCATATTTGCATAATGCCCGTCCACTTTGATGGTTTTCAGAGCTTTCCTTGGAATATTCCACTGATAACGGTTACACATGGGCTTTGGTCGAACCTCGTTGCCTTCCAAGCGATACTGACTGCTCGCCTGTGAGCTCTGGCAGCAGCTTCTCTTCGGAGCTGTTTTCAGGAAAATACAGTTCCGTACACAGGGTGGCGCTCCCATTAGCAGGTACAGTGGGCTGGTTGTGTTCCTGTTACGTTCTAATTCTCGTATGGAGCCCGCGCTACGGTGGAAATAGTTTGTGGAAAGCAGTGACTGAAGTGAACGTGGTCCGTTTAAAGCAGGGTTGGGGAACCTATTTACTACCACGGGCCGCACGAGTTGTGCTTTATGGCTGGCGGGCCGCAAAATCAATTAATTTTATCCTGAAATTCTACCATTATCTAACGATGAGGAAGAGTGTCTTCTCTTGACTTACTAAGTATCTGTTTATCCTGGAGTTTCATTTTGACGCGATGTTGTACTGTTACTTGGGTAAAGAAAATTCTGATGTGGGCCATGCCAAATGTTCACGCGGGCCGCAGGTTTCCCAACCTGGATTAAAGGATGCATAGGCGCTGGTTGCAATGTTTGCTAACTTTCAGTCGATGCCAGTTAACGGCTGGCAAGGACTGATTTCTGAAAAAAGAAACGGAAAAACGAAGTTTATCTTGTGAAGAAAAGCGTCCTTGCTTGCGCATTCTTTTACCTGCAAGAAATGACTGTGCAGATCACACCTGGTCGCCTGAGACAAGATTTCGGTGGCGTCAGCCTGAAGGTATCATCGGGGCCACTTGGAAGTTGGACGATGTCTACATCGGTAGCGCTTGTCCTCGTGCCTGCAGCGGACATGGCTATTGTCACGCAGCCTCTTGCAGGTGAGCATTGTTCGACGGAATGGTAGTCTTGAGATGACGAACCATTTCCATAAAAGTATTCAAGTGATGGAGCGGATTCTGGAGGCATGCAGGAGAAATTTCGTAAGAGTGAAAATTTTTAAATGTTAACAATGAGGACTTTCTTTCGCGAGTTTTTTGGCTTTGTCTTTATCGTGCTCTCCTGTTGTTTCCCTGCAATTTTTGTAGTGATGATTGATTTCCTAAGAGAGAACGCATGAAAAGCAAGAGAAATGCATATAGCTTAGCAAAAATAACTGACGAAACACCTTCATTTTCACTTAAATATCATTTCGTTCTGCGAGTTGAATAACGCATCGCCTTTGAAAACCTTGAGAGGAGGGGACGATCGCATTATTTTTTAGTCAGATGTATTCACAAATGTATTTAATGCCACCTAAGTTTCGAGCCACTCTTCTACTGTGCCGTGGTTTTAGATTTGGCAACAAGTTATTGCAATAAAACCGTTGTATAATCCCAACAAGTGGACTTATGCAGGCGATACTCACAGAACTAAATGTGAGCTCCTCTCAGCAGACTGGGGGATCTACTTATGCACGGGGGCATCTACTTGTCATAGTACGTGCACTAGGATGCACTGGGGCATCTGGGGTAAATGCATATAGTAGATGCACTGGGGCATCTACGTCACCTGCCCCAGTGACGCAATGTGCGTTGCGACACTTGCAACAACAGCTCTTCTTTCTTTGCTCGCTTAAAAAGATGCGACGCTGGATGGGAAGGCCAGTCTTGTCGCATCCCTACATCCAATCTTCCTACTGACCTGAAGGACGACTTTTCCTCCCCTATCGAAGACCTTTCTGCATCGCAGTACGTCAGAGTGGTGGGAGGAGTGATTGACGACGCGTGCGGCAATATGGGTTACCAAACCGCTCTCCATTTTAACCAGGTACCAGCCAAAAGACGTCAGCACTTTTATTGGGAGCTGGTTAGCATTAACTGTTTAAAGTAATAATATCAAGACGTGCTTTTCAGTTGACTTGACGTTTTTTGTTGTATTTCAGCGAGATGCTGAAATGGCAATGACTGGATCGCGCCGTTTGTTAACGTGCTAGAAACCAGGATCGTGTTGAATTTCAACATCTTATGTGTGTTGTGTCCGAACTAATTATTGACCTAAAAGCTTGCCTTTGCCATTATTTCGATACCTTAAAAATCTTTCACGTTCACCTAAGCTTTTCACTGCTATGCTTCTGATTTTGTGATTCAGAAAATCATTGGTGCAACGTTCCTTCCGTATACATCGCAAGTCTGCATAGCGGACGAATGTCTTGGCATTAAGTACTCGTTTCGCGAAAGCAAGAAATTGATGGCATAGAATATTTAAAGCATCGCAGTCACTGATACTAACGAAAACGTCTTCGAAATCATCAGTAACGATTGATTGATTTCGAACTTCGCTTTAAATTCTCTTCGTCAGGGATGCTGGGACACTTCAGCTTCGGGCGATCCGCCTGCCGCCATCTAGCATATGCAAAGGTGCTCCGAACCGTGTGTCACTTTTCTGGTTCTGCAGTGACAACTATACGCTTGTTGTGTTCAGGCATGCAAGAGAATGCTGGTCACCAAACCCTTGAACACAACAGACGCTGATTTCGTTCAATTTAAATTTCGTTTTGGTTGCGCTGGCGCTCCTCCTCATCATCGCGATGAAGACGTCATGGTTGATTTCACTCGCAACGGAGGAATCACGTGGCTGAAACTCGCTGAAATCTATTATTCTGATCACAATCACGCCCCAGGGTGAGAACGCATAGCGTATGTGCATGATATAAATCAAAATTGCTAAAGGTTTGAAAAATTGCAGTTGTTTGGAGACAAGATAAAAGAAAGGCCTTTAGACTGCAGTTTTGGTGCACATAAAATATAAACTTTACTCTTTCGAACGTGTAGTGTGGCATGTGTGTTGTTATCTTTTACACTTTTCTAGTGTGTTTTCCATGTTGCCGTTCGACGGCAGAGATTAGAAAATCACTGCTCCATGCCTAAGGTTCGTCGGAGGACGCAAAATCAAATTAGTGCTACGACCATAATTGTGCAGCACGGAAACAAAAACGTGGTTTACTATCCTTTTCCGTTTGGAATAAAACTCTTTTTGTAGCCCACACGTTGATTCTATAAACAACTAGTTTACGTTTTTGTATTTTGTAAGACTAAGTTAACATTTTTTCTGCATTTTACTTTCTCCGCATGTGCTATGGCACTAAAGTGACAGAGGCATGCTCATGTGATTGGTCACATGAATTGCTGATCGAAGTCTTTTTGAAGCGGAAATATGAGAAAACATATTTTGAGAGTTGATATTAATAAATTGCATTTCACGCAGGAACTCTACCAAAGTCGTGATTTACTACACCATTACTGAAGATAAAGTTTTCTTTCTGCATATTTTGCTTATTGCTTTTCTTTTAGACTCTTTTACATAGCATATTGATCTCGTATAACGTTTTGGGTGTCTTTAGTCTCAATCGCATTGCCAACGTTGCAAATCTTTGTATACCGAGCAACAAATGAATTTCCCTTTCCATTCATGAGCAAACACGAGTGAAAGTCCATTTCCCGAGCGAACGATTGCACGCCTCGTTCTCAGCCCGCTGAAGTTTAGTGATACACTTTGCAGCGCTCCATTAGTCCTCAGCTGTCGTGAAGTATTTTCCTTTTAAGCTATCACTAATATTCATATTATACGCACAAACTGCAAACGTTGTATGTGGCAAAGTTAAACCAATTTCTTCTGGGGCTTAAATTTGCCTGCGGCGCATGTTGTCTCCATAAACTCATGGCGCATAAACTCATCATATAAACTCATTGCGCATATTAAACCTTATATTTAGAGCAACAAACTTTTACTTATTTTTGATTAACAACTTTTCTCTCTACACTGTAAGTAGTTTTGCCCTGGGTAAGTCTGCAGCTCAAATGACCCCTGGCCCTTCACAACCTCCCACTACCTTATACATTTTATAAATCGATCTACTTGTGACTTAACACAGCATTGTGTAGCGCTCCTAAATATCATGACAACTGTGTTGACGCCATTTATGCGTGTGCTGTTTACTAACGCCACGAATCTACGCTCGTGTCTTTCATTCATCTTTGTATTCCTTGTTAGCGCCATGCGTGCTCAAGTTCCACTCCGTTGTGTGTAAGTGTGCAGCCTTTAAACAATAAGCAAACATGTATTGCTTCATTTCTCATTGAGATATGTTAACAGCACTGCGTGGAATCTGACGCGGTTGACCAAAAAAGCAATTGTTTTTTTCAAATGAAGCAAGAAGGTTTTGCTTCGTGTGAACGCGTCAGTCGATGTGAAAATTCGTTTCGCTTCTTGTTTCACATTCCGCTTGCGGTTCGCACAGGTTCGTCAACTACTTGCTGCCTTCTGAAGCGAGGGACGTCGGAATCCAGTTTAGATGGTGGCAGCCCCGTCACGATGGTCAGGGACAGCAAGACTGGGCAATCGACAACCTTTTGATCAGCGGTCGCAAAAACGAGTAAATTATTTCGAAAATGCGTCTCTAACACTGTTTTTGTTGGCTTTTTTTCGATTTAACTGGTTTCGAAGAAAGCAGTGTGGAGCTGGTACAGATCATGCCCAGTTTTTTTTCATTAACGGCTGGAGTTCTGTCAACATGCTTGTTTACTCTGAGGGACGTGGTTTGTATTTGACTTAATCGAAGTGAAAACTGCAGTGGGTAATATCTTGGTGGGTTGGGCTTTTTACACGCAAGCAGCTGATCTGGTGCATATGCTTCGTTGGTCCGAAATAAAGACAGTACTCTCGCTTGCCAGATGAGCTGATTACACAAATCATTTTTGGAATATATGATTCAGTTCTGTTTCGGTGTGTATGACTATCCGGTTTGCTTCCACTTCGGCTTCTGCAGTTCGTTTCGGGTCGCCCTGCATCTTTAAATACAAATAGACCATAGGCACACGCCGATTAATAGTGCTCCTGGCGTGCCTGTGCGAAACTGTAGGCCAACAATCTCAGGCGTTAGAAAGATTTTTTCCAGTGGGCGGTAACAGTGGTCAACTTTCATTTTACCAAAGTAAAGGACACGTTCCTGATAAAAAGCTAAAAGCACACTGTCAAATTTCAAAATCCAGGGGTCCTTTCCCCTATGCACCCTTCCGATGCCCATGGCAATAATTACTGAACTTTTGTTTCGCAGAAAGATGTTGAGCGACGGCTTCCTATTTGCTGAGCGTCTTGCAGCGCCGTACGGTTTATACTGTAAGTTGTACTGGTTCTATGCTTTCTTTAGTGTTCCAGACCTACTTCTGAACATAAATGCAGAGTTTAGGTCCTCAAAATGAAATTGTCCAGGCTGTGAGTTTACTCGCAGAAAAAACAAACAGGTTTGCTTTGTCATCCCTGTGTTATGTTGTGTTTGATGGCTAGTATATTGGCTTATCTTGATTACAAAATATTCGTGTAAAAGTTTTTTTTGTCTTTATTTGTGGCTTTGCTTTGTATTATAGTGTTTGCTTTGTAACCACAGTGGCCCAAACTTGTAAATATTTATGTAATTTTCCCTTTAGGGGCGAGTTTGCTCTTGAGACAAACATCTGCGGTGAAATTTCTGTTATGGTGTAGTTGGATGTATCATTTAGTTCCACAAAAAATCAGTGAAACCTTGTATTCGTCAAAAGTAACATACTGAAGTAGTAGAATAAATTCAACCTGCACCTGATTGTCCCACCAACACAATTTGAAATTTAAATTCCGTGAAAGTAACTTGAACAAAACGAGGCGTACAATAACTACTTTCAGTGGACCGGGATGACAAGGATATGTGGCAGTTCTATGACAACACAAAGCCGACCAGTTTCTGTGGCCGTGATGACGTCGTCTTAGCTGGTGTGCAGCCAGGCTTGCAAGCATCTGTTGGCACGAAGGATTTCATCGCTGAGCCGGGATATATTTTGCAATACACGGTAAAGATTTTTCACTTTACCAAATAATGCCAAAAATATACATGACACTGGGTTGTGCGTCTGGGAAGCACTGTATTGTGTGCCTAGGAAACGATGAATATTTTGCGTTCTAAAAATGTCTACGACTTATTTGCTTTTGTGTGAAAAAAGGGAGAATAAGCCCACGGCGTGCATCCTACGTTAAATTTAACGGTAAATTAGCTCAACAACAATTAAAAGCTCTAGGTTCGCTGCAATCGTTCGAAGAATCAGCCGACTGGGCTCTGCTTTGCGATGATTCAGGCTTGCACATATCTGTTTTCAAGTAACTCCACAAAAGTGGCGAAGGCCAATCAACAAGCAAATGTTTTTGAATAGGAAATCGATTTCACTTGACTCTATGCTACCTCAGCCCTGAAACTCAGTTTCAAATCTCACGCTTGCTGAACCCTTCCTGATTGCAACTGCTGGTGAAACTTTCTCTTGATGCAGATCGTAGTTTTGTGCCAAGATGTGCAAAAAGCCCATCAACCTGTTCACGTCCAGTACTCGCTTGATTACGGCGATACTTGGAATTACGTCACACCACAGTGCATTCCGTCCGATCCAGACTGCTTCGGAAAAGAGATCACTCAGCCTTCGGCGCACTTTATATCGCCGTCGTGGCGACGCAGAACGATACCGCTTGGTGGCAATTCGTTAAGAAGGTGCATTCGTTTGTTTTCCTTATCAGTAAAAATGCGTTTTATTGTTTGCGGCGTGTTGGAATCTTCCGTGCTGGCACTTTTTTACATTACGGGGTAAATGCGATGATGTGGAGCATTTGCTGTTTGGCAAGTTGTAAACATTATCGGCTTTTATTTGTGGAGATAAAACTGATCACTGAGCTATGCGAGCTTCATTGCAATGGGCTTTGCTGCTGTTAGCAGCGCTTGTTTACCACGGTGGCGGGGTAAGCCGATACTTTTACAAGTTAGATTCCCTAGAGATGTTTTGCTTACAAGGAAATATTTTTTTATTTTTTCGTAAATGTTATAGCTAATACACCCCGCCTTTAAACTAACTTTTTTCCGAGACATGTGACCTGGGATTTGGAAGTAAAGGATTTGGAAGGAAAGACAACTGGAAGTAGGCAAAATTTTTTGTAGTCATCCACCTTGGCCTTCCGGTATAGCCACGTTATCACACTTGCCTGCAATGTTTTGCTAATACTGACCTCAGATGGGCGACAGCAGTGGATTTATTTCAGAGTTTGTTTTGTCCTCCATGCTTCGATGCCAACATTTCGTCTCAAAATTACTTTCTTTCCTGTAATCAACAAAGTTCAATCACAACTTTTCCTGTATACGCTGCAGCGTCTACATGAGAAGCACTTCGTCAACCAGAGGCAACCAGATCATTGCAGCTACACATCCTCTTAGTGGGTTTTGTGAAAAGACACCGAAAACCTAGGATTCCTGTTTATTTAAAATAGCCATGCTGCTAAGCGTTTCTAACCAGAAATTTTGTTCACAAACCAAAGGAAAGCGAAATAGTATTAAAAGACTTGAAACGAAACATTTTCGGCAAAAACAGTATTGAAATACTTTTTATGCGTGAACTTTGAAAACGCTTTCAAAAATGACCTGACTTGTCATTCAAATGGATCGTACTGCTTGGTTTTGGTGCATTAAATCCATTATCTTTACGCACGTCACAGGAGATGCTTGATTACATACGACATTTTGAAATCCATTTTTTACTAATAAGAAAACAAAGCAAAACTGATACATGCGATGTACGTGACTAAGCGTAAACTACGTGTAACACTATTTGTTTCCGAAAGTAGAATACGCGTAATGATGCACAGCACTTTGGGAAAACTGTAGCGAGCACTTCGTCACTAAAGATAAAGACATGCTTTCGGCGCAGACCGATTCGTTTCCGTTTTTTCCAAAACTCGTCCGATGTGAAGTGGGCCCTGGACCGGCTTTACATCGGCCCGACCTGTCCGGACGCTTGTTCTGGCCACGGCGACTGTCTCAAGCACGCAGCGGGCGAACCGCGGTGTTCGTGCGACGACGGGTACGAAGGTCCAAACTGCTACCTGGGTCATCAACAGAAAGTGAGAGAGTTTTGGTTTCTTGTAGCTAAATTTTGGTTTTTGTAAATAACGTGTTACGTAGCGCTGTATACGTGTATCTCACACGAAAGTCTTACGCATTTGTTTCCACGCCATTGCCAAACAGCGAAAAATTGATGTTCTTCTTCAAAAAATACTTGATGGGTTGTGACTGCTTAATTTCTTCTTCAGACGTATTTGAAAGACATGTTTAATGCTGGATCTGACGCTGCAAACCAGTGGAACCTTCTCGAAGCTGAAAAGTACAACACCAACTGCGGTCTGCTAATGGACGGCGACTCCTTGCTATTTGACGGTGTTGGACCCAAGCAAGCAGAAAGCAAGGACCTAGATCTTCGTGACGCAAGGTGCGATTAAGTTATCAAGTGTTTCCACAATCGAACTAATTGTCGTCCGCAGAAAAACTTTTGTGCAGAAGCTTACCACTTCCCACCATTTCCAAGGTTTAGCAGTCGCAACATCGCATCCAGTTAAATGCAGCGACAAACGTAGCGAAAGTCCTTTGTCGGCGTCCAAAAGAAATCTTGTTCCAGATGATGCTCCTGTTTCTTCCCTACTGTGACGTAGAGAAGTCTGCAGACTATCATCAAGTACACGTGCGACAAATCGCACGATTACTGGGTTTTTACTTTAAACCGATTAATCACATTAAGAAATTCTGAACGTAAAATTTTACATGTTATATCGACGTCTCGAAATTGTTTTTATTACTTATTTCACCTGATGATCCCAAAAGACTTTTTTCTCTTCTTAAAGTAATAGCTACAGTTCAAAGAAAATCTGACAGTAAATTTGCTGTCCCGGTCTCAGTCGTAGTTGAGGCACTTCAGTGCGTCATATGCTTTCACAGGCTTGCTCGCTTTTGATATCTGCTTGCCTGCAAGCCACCTTTTCGCGGCGAAAACGAAAAAAAGCGTCTGCCTTGTCACCTGTGAATGGGACTGGAGTAAACGGCCGCCTGGACTCGCAGCCTCAAAATAAAATAATTTCTTTGCTGGCAATGTTCTCAGTAACACTTCCACTGTTTCAATTCGCGAAATAAGACCACAGAAAAAATTGATCGAAACGCACAATGATGACAGTCATCGGCATGCGCTTGCAGTTGTACTTACACCAGACTCTACTCGCTGTCGGTTCTCTACACAGACCCAAGTCATTTATATTCTACGGAAAACGATGCTGTGCTTGTGTGCCGCTTTTCAACCACTTCAAAATTTAACAGGTTTGTTGCGTATCGTGCTGTGATTGGTGGATCGAACTCAAATTGCCTGCCCGCCAAATCTCGGAAGGATGGAATTATTTTGCAGTATTCCACCGACGGAGGTAAGAAACCTGATCTCGGAAACTACGGCGGCTGCATAAACGGAGTTTTAGAGACAGTCTTGCGTTTCAGATATATACGTTGTGTCAACAACAGTTCCATGTCTAGTAAAACATTGAGAGTACTGCAAAGTTTCGCCAAACTGCAATCTTCCAGCGATTGACTGCGTTCGACTTGAAAACTTAACACCAAGTTCTTCTCTGTTATTTAAGATAAAGTCCGGTGTCTGATTATTTTGCACCTCTAGGTCTGCTTTTATTTCAGCAATAGACGTGAGACATGATATTAAAGAAACGCAATTAGAAAATACTTCACATGAGGTGTCTACCGGAGAAAGATGAGGAAATTCCTTTTTTTCGATTATCCAGGCATTGTTTGTTTGGTTTTTGAAGCAGTTGGCAATTTTCTGTCGACGCAGGGATATCGTGGTCTGTTTTGCACGAGCTGGACTATCAATCGCATCCAATGAGCGGCAGAGATGGTCACATCAAACTTCCCCTGGCTGCTCGAACCAACTCGACTAGAATTAGGTGGTGGCAGCCGTTTGAAATGGACAAGACCACAGGTATCTTTCCCGCATTTGTCAAACACTTATATCAAAGCACAGACGTTATCAAAGCATAGACGACTCAAAGATACTTCAAAGCGAGTTAAATGACGAGATGTTTCAACTGTTTCCATTGCCGCCTATTCAAATTTTGGCTGCCTGAACAAAATCGGAGGAATTTGTTTGTAGGACGAAACGTACGGATGAGATCAAGGAAATTATCCAGAAATTGCCCTGCGGCGATATTTGCATAACTTCAAAATTAGAAAATTTAATGTTCAGCGGAACCAGGGGGGAGCGATTGGGGGCGATCGCCCCACCCCCTAAAACCTACAAAAGTAACTTTGTTCACCATGATTTTTTTACAATTTGGAAAACAGGATTCGCGATATAAGACCATTTTGTCGTCCATTGTTTTGTCACAGCAGTGTTGTGTATTTCATCCCTTTTACAGTAGTAAAGCCGCTATACTTGATTACCAAACATCATTGAAATCGCCCCCCTAACCTTACTGGCTGGATCCGCCTCTGGTTCAGGTTGATGTCAGTGATATTTTGGTTCGAGAATCAAGTTTTACACTTCGTCAGAGCACAAAATTCCTGTTTCTGCTTGTTCCTGCACGGTACTACGCACGGGGTGGTTTTTTTAATACTAAACATAACAAGTAAATCATTTAAACTTTTAGTTTGTACTCACGGCACATTTTGTTGTGGTCTGAAAGTTCATAACAATGCATCCTTCCCAATCCTCACGTTCCAACTGCGGGTAAAGCCCAAAATTCTACGTCATTTGCTATATTCCCCGTATAGTGATCCATTGCTAGTTACTTACACGCGAAAAAAGGTTTAATAAATTCAACGTCGCAAGTGAACGTTTCTAAGACAGTATCTGCTGTACTCTTTAAAGTGCTTTGCATTCTGTTTTGCTGAGATAATCCATCAACATATTTTCTTGAACTTGGCGGTACGTTACGCCAAGCGCAAAGAATAGTTTTGGTATTTGCAAGTAATTTTACGCAGCTTGGATGCTTAAAATATTTAACCGGGACATTCTTGTCGCCAGCCATTTTACCGGCTGTATCTTATTCTGCACATAGGCTGGGCAACCATGGGCGAAAATCGAGCGAGCTGGGCACTTGATGACGTGTACATCGGTGGACACGAAGTCAATGTTCCTGCTCTGCAGTCCGACCTGGAGCTTCTCGAAATCCCTGCCGGCAACATAGGTATGTTATGACAGGGTTGCTTTGCTTTATCTATGGGCTCGCACATCCAGTGTTTATGAACCTCGTGTAAGTTTATTTTAGAAGAGCATGTTTGGTTTTCGCTCAAAGCTCAAGAGATTCTACAAGCGTAGCTGATAGTTATTTAGGCCGGTTTTCACTGTTCAAGGGCATAATCAGCTTTTCAAAAGGTTAACTTTTTCGAAGTGCAAGTCCTCAAAGATATTCTGAAGTGTTTTGTCGCAGTTTTTGTCGGATTGCTTGTTTGTTACCAGAACATGATTGTCGAATGCACGAACCAAAAGAAATTTGCAGATACTTTGGATATTTGCAACGGATAGGCGATTTTATTCAAGTAAAAGCAATATTGACCACATCCAAACGAAATCAAAGTTGTATTTTGATTCCTTAGATCCGTGATAGATCTGTGCACGAAGGTAAATATCTACCAAGTCCGATGGTAGTGCATTAAATATATCGACAATCTTATAACTGTGATGAACAGATCCGAGACTATCACTGTTTGTCACAGATCAACTTTACAAAAAAATGCGTATGGTTGTTATGTTGTCGTGAAAAACTTATCGTACACCGTATTTTCTTTCATGAGCGTGCGTCCCTTCAAATGCAGTGTGCAGAGCTTCACCTGTTTATTGTGGGGCAACTTTTTTCTTTGAAATCTTGCTCTTCAAGCACTTGGAATGACTTGCACTTAGCGCGAAGCTCTATATTGGAAGTTTTTTAGAGCTTGCCATGCAAAGTGCGTTTTACTTGGTATATGCTTCAGGTGATCTGCCGGACGAAACTTTTGATTTCTATCCCAACTCCGCTGTGGATTTCAACTTGTGCTTCAGTGACGTAGGATCACGCGTCATAATGTGGGCGGGTGGCCAACCGGACTCGGTGCAACAGAGCGTGACCACGCGGCAACTGCTTGTGTCGTCAGGTTTCATGATACAGTTCAAGGTGCTTGGTGGCATTTCTTATTTTTCCCTTGTATTAGCATCTTTTATATTTTAAGTATGTTAGTTTTTTTTTCAATTCCGCGCAAGCTCCACAAGACATCGTTCGTTCAACGAACTGGAAAATCTAAGATGGTTTCACTACTGTGGCTGTCTTTGCATGATAACACTGGTATTACAGTAGTATTAAATGCCAAGCGTCAACAGTCACCTGCCACCCTGCCAGGAAAATCTACCTCCCTCTACCAAGCGCTTGAAAACTTCATTAAAAGTTATTGTCAGCAACTGGTTATACTTCCTTTCCATTAGTATTTATGTTAAACTTTTGGCGAAGAATAAACATCAGTGAGATTTATTTCTTGCAGATCAAAGTCGGATGCACACCTGACGCCAATTATTGCTCCAGTGGTCATAACGTTAAGCTGCAGTACAGAGAGAATCCCGAGTAAGATTGTTTTTCATTGCAGATGATTTTGTGTATGTTGACATGTGCAGCTAAAGCTTGACCCCACGTTTTTTTTAATATTCTGTCAAACCACCGTGAGTAAAATTTGACTTTTCAAAGATTTTTTCTATTTTCCAAACATCTCCTTTTAGAGTCGTGTCACCCTTTTTCTTTGCGGAAGACCTCAACCAAGCCTAGTTAAAACTTACGATTTTTACTGCCAGCAGATTAAAGTGTTTGTACAATTTTTGATATAGGCCTAGCTTTAAAAGATGTTTTTTTTTTCTTTCTACTGTTGCATATGTTGCGCACGTTTCGTTGCAATGAATTAGTGGCAATGCGTAAAAGATGTCTAATTCTCTGCATTTTATCGGAGGTACGTAAATTTTATAAATAGTGGCTGGCGGGTGCCTATGAAAAATGAGCATTTTTCACATTTATTTTAAAAAAATTTAAGATAATGTTTCACGTAACAACTGTGTTTTATTTTGTGTGTCATGGCTAGGCACTCACAGCTTCTTTCGAAAGTTTGTTGAACGTTTTCAAATTTACGCATACGTCACAGAACTACTGCATACGATTTGCCGAATTCATTCATTGATGTCTGAAAAGATGTATCCACCGATGTCTTTCAGGGACCCGTGGCAACTGCTTCAAGAAAACTGTTATCCAAATAGCAGACCCCGGTCAGGATGTGAGCTCTTCACCAATCACGATCCATCCATTTACACGCTTGATGGAACGCGGACATGGTCCCGGGTTGCGATACCCATGGATCGCATAGAATCCGTGTAAGTGGTCAGTTCGGGGGGTGACAATAATTATATAGACTGCAGAGTGAGGGCCTGGACCAAGGAGGGGAATACCCAGACAGCCTTCCTCTTAAAATTACAAAGACTTCTGGTTTTGTTTTATCCGAGACGTCTTAGCTCATCATCAGCTTTTTATGAACCTCACTAACACAATTTTATAACAAACAAAATCGTCTTGCGACAACTGCAAGCACGCCTGCGGGTATGTGGGCAGTCCGCAATCGCATGCTTTTTATCCAGAAACGATGTAGCTGAATGCAGTTACAGTGTTACAGTAGTTCTTATGGGATTGCTTTTAATCTGTTTAATTGCCGACGTTCCTCCACCTAATGAAGTAACCTTCCTCAGAGTAATGTTTTCAACCACATACGAGCATGTATTTCCCCAACAACATAAAGCGCTGGAAAATGTGACGTTATACGAAAATAACACAAAAAGATTACTTCACTCAGGAGCAAAAATTGGTAGTCACTGGTAGTGTATTGGTGGTCTTGTTACTTCTGTATAATGCTAATAGATAGTTAATCATTCAAAACCCTGTGTTGTGTTGTTTAATTCATTGCTTCGGTCATTGTTTTCGATACGACGCTTTGGAGCACTGACAGCACTGTCGGTTTGTATATCCTGACCTGTACCAAAGGCATCGAAGATATTTTCTTATTCTGTCGGCACCACTAGGTTCAAAATATACTTGGTTCTATATGAAGTAAACCTGCAGTGGTACAAAATCTCATTTGGCGTAAACAACATTGGTACCAATTATCAAACAAAGCCGGCATTGTACTTTATAACGAAATGGAGTAAAGTTATGGGTGAGGTCCTTCTTTACTGCATCGGAAACCGATTTCAAAAATATTGTGGGATCCGGACACCTCTAGCGCCCCTTGCCGCCGACCGTATTTGTTTGGGAATGAATTGATGTTAAAGCACTGTACTTTCAAATGAACTGATTTCCGACGCAGGTCAACCCAGTTCCGATGGTTTCAAGATGGCGGCGCTCCGTCTGGGTCATCCTGGGCTTTAGATCAAATCTACATAGGAAGGGCTTGCCCTGGCTACTGCTCTGGGCATGGAAGATGTGTCCTTGGCCCAAGGTGCATATGCGATGCTGGCTACACAGGTGTGTGATACGTTTTCGCCTTTGAAAGGGTTGTGCGATAAGGGCATCAAATTGCAAAGCAACCTATGAGATGAACAACTTATACGCCGACGTGCAATTTTTTGTATTGCCTTTGCTTATGGGGCAAACTTTGAGTGCGAAAACACGGCAAAATTCTGTTTATGTTAAACTAATGCTGCACTAACTTGCTTGGAAATCTGATCGCATTCTTTGAAAACTTTGAATTTGCCATTGATCTCATTTCTATATAATCTTAATTGTACAAAGTAGCCGAGTTATAGTTTCTAGTTCAAAAATAACAGTTCGTTGCCTTCGCCGTGGCGCAGTTTAATTTCTTTTATACTCGCTTTTTGTATTCTTTGCGGGAGTGTCACGAATGGTCTGCGGCATTCATCGCCGCTTACTCGAGCCGGGGACCATTTCGCAGTGAATACTGCACTGGTGGCGAGTCAATGACGTTTTACAAGTCTTCGGTATGACCAGACCAGGAATCGAACCAAGACTACCAGCTTCCAGCTTCCAGCTTTAGTGACGCGTACTCAACCATCTACCACTCAGCGCCGCAGCTCAACAAAAGGTTCAACTGTTTCTCCTGCAGGTACCGATTGTCGTACACCGGTCGTTCCCTCCTACATCCGGGACTTCAAAGACAACTTCGAGCTTCCGACGCCTGTCGAACGAGCGCTCGCTGCCGACGCCATAAAGAAAGGCGCTGTAGTGTCTCAGAAGTGGCAGGTCGTCGAAGGGGGTGAAGTGGGTTACGGGGGATGTGGGTCGCTACGTCCGTACGGTTTCGGGCGAAACGTCTACTTCAGCAAGTGCGGGCGGAGATCTTTCACCACAGTCGAAATGGACTTGAGACGTGGGGGGTGAGTGAGTTCAGCTGTAAAAATGTGCGATTGCCAGAGAGTGTGAGTAATGATAAAATTTTTATCTGGATCAGGAGAAACAGTTAATACCATTTTCTTCGCGCAAAGCTTTTGTTTACTAAAAACAAAATACGTTCTGCCGGATTCCAAAAAGCTGTGATTTTGCAAAAAACAAAAGTATCGAACTTGTATCCAGCGACGAACATTGACGGAGTTTAAGTCAAAGCAAACCTTGCTGCTAACCTAACTGCGGCCTTAAAACCAAAACTGCACTCGTATTTCACTGCACCTCCTTCTCGGGCGATCATCATTGCAACCGGCAGCTACAGGTCAAATCTGAGATACAGCATCGCTCACACTGTAATCGTTGTTTCGAATATAGTTGATTCGCTCACACTGTAATCGTTGTTTCGAATATAGCTGGTGAAAGTTGGCTCAGTTTTTTTCTGAGACTTTTGCACTTGCGCGTTTAAACGCAAGGCCTGTTTACAAGGATACCGAGGAGAGCGCAGCAGAGCTTCGTAGATATTTTGTCTGCCTTTATTCGCCTTTGCCTTTCAGAAAGCCGTTAGAAACATTTGCGCCTCCCAACAAAACATTCACACACAACCGTAACAGCTCGGGTGATCAGGCCATCAACTACCTCTCAAAGCATTTCAAAATCACATTTTCTGGGTAAAAGTGATATTTTTGGTAGAAATTGTTGGAAAGTTCCTGATGGATGGACGAATGTTTGCATCAAATCAAAAGCGCAATTGAAGTTGGCCAAAATATATACTAATATCAATGGATGAGCTAGTTGTGGGGTAAAAAATGAAAGATGTTAGGTTAAGTATTGTTTCTTCTGAGAAACAACATCAATTTAAAAACCTGTTTGGGTGTTACACAAAAATATTGCGCTTAACCCAGGGTTTTTTTAAGGTGTTTTAGGGACCCGATTCGGGTCCCTAGAATTGAAAATCGGGTCCTTAGAATCAGAGAAAATCGGATCCCTAGAATCAGAGAAATCGGGTCTCTACAAGTCCATACCGGGTACCTAACATTTTCCTTAAAAAAAACCTGGCTTAACCAAAAAATTTGTTGCGCAAATATGTCGTCCGCTCCACAAACTTCGGGGCTGTTACGACTGTACATTCACGCCATGCCTAACGTTTCTCTGATTCGTCGGAATGCGGTCCTGACTGACCGTAACGTTGAAAAGGTTTTTATGATTCGAAACGCTTGTACGTTCTGATGTGTTCAAGCAAAGCAGCGAAATTTCAGAAAGCCCATGTTATTATTCGATCAGCTTCAACCTTTGCACTTCCGCAGTTTTCTCGCACTCACAGCGTCGCAACGGGTCGAGAAAATTTATTCCATATTGTTCTTTGATAACTGTCAAAGGCGTTACTGAATAGTTCCGATGGTTATTGTGTTTTTTTAACGCGATTGCGATATTTACAACTTGATTAACCTTTGGCGTGAGAGACCCGACGTTAGTTCACGTGGGTCAGAGGATCCCAGCCTGGGGTACATTTGTCTATCTGAAAGGGTACATTTAAGGTTAGCAATCGAAAGGAAAATAGATTCATGTATTATTTATTTCCAAATATTCTAAAATATAAACGTTCTATTAAAAATCCAGTGGATTTTTGTCATTTCCCTCAGTCTTTTTGTCATATGAAATTGTAGGGGTACATGCTCATCTGTTGAAACGTTGAAGGAGTGCATCGTCAGAGAAAGGTTAGGAATCCCTGACATAATAAGTGTTCCACCTCAGCTAATATGGCCGCCAATTCATCACCAGGTATGTGCAGTACGTAATCCAGATCGGGGCTTCCCCTCCGCGACCGAGCTGCCAGGTGAGCTTCCGGAACAGTTCGCATTTCACGGGCGAAGCAAGTGTGCTTTTGCAGTACACCATGGATAACGGCATCACGTGGCACCTGCTGCAGGAGCACAGAGCTGGCTTCTTCAGCGCGGCCAAACGTGTCTCCGTTAAATTCGTGCCAGAGGTGAGAGCGAGTAATCAATTCACTGCTGTCCTGTACTTTCCGGTTATGATTTTCGAGTCTTTTTGCAAAATTGTGTTGATATTCATCCTTACTCCGCAATTTTCCGCTGTGAGGCAAAAATTTGTCGAAGGTTTTCCTAAATTGCTTTCTGAGCCGATTACGCTTTTTCCTGAAAAAACTAGAAGAAACATAAGGTAAGGCTTTGAATTTGTATGACATATGGCACGAAACTGAAAGTACTTTAGCAGCGTTTTAACGCCAAACTTAGCCAAAGTGACTTGTTTTGAAAGAATGTTGCGCGCCTTTAAAGCCGCTGACTGAGATTTTGCGGTGGAAGTCGCTCCCGCGATAATAATCATAAACTTCTCAGCGTCGAGCCTTTGCACAAATCTGAAGTCGAGTCTTTGCACAAAAAATCTCAGCGTCGAGCCTTTGCACAAAAAATCACAAATCTTAATCATAAACTTCTCAGCGTCGAGTCTTTGCACAAATCTGAAAAAGCACGTGTTCATTTTTCTTTTCTTCTCAGTTCTTTTTCCGCCAAACCCTTTCAGCGCTGATTAGAAGCTAATCGTGAGAACCGTTTTACAGATGAAGACCGACCATACTGCTCTGCGTTGGTGGCAACCGAAGCACAACGGCGTGGGCGATCAGTGGGCTCTCGACAACATAGAAATCATAATGTGCGTTCAGTTTTTGGATTTGACAAAACGGGTTTGGGCTGGTTTCTCCGTTAAATTGGTTTGGGAGACAGTTTTTGACTTTTTAGGCAAACGTTTTATACTACTTCAAACATTGCTTACTTTTTACTATTCGTTTCAAAATTGCAGGTGGCTCATCTTATGTTCAATTATATAGAGTCCAGTTAAGGAATGGTTAATTACACCTGTTTATGACTTTTACCAAACGCGCCTTTTTGTTTAGTATTTTAAAAAATGAAAATAGGCTAAAAATCTTGAAAAATCTATTATTCACATAGAGCATTATTTTATTATTTTCAGGTCCCGAGAGAACCGCTTTTTACACAACCTCCACGCTCCTGCGGCTTTGCTGCCGCCGAAGGTGCGAGCAGAATTACCAATAACATCAAACAATGCTGTTCAACCGCCAGCATCTGTGCACCCCCCAGAAATCTTGCCATAGTTTTCATCAACTTATCTTTAACCCCTACAGTATTCTCTATCTCAATTCAATCACACATTATATGCGATTCACCTTATCTCGCCTGATATTGAAGATCAAACAAAAACGTAAAATGTTCAGTGGAAGAGATCTTATTGATAATGTTTCCTTTTTCCTCCTGTTGTTTACCCACGTCGTTCAACTGCTTGCATAAAATTTTTTGTTGTCTCCACCATTTCTAGACATTCCTTTTCCATGTAAATAATGGTTTAGTTTTTCAATGATAACAATTGCGCTTAAAAACAAGTTCACGCCTGCCACTGGTGCTTGTCTATGATACAGCACAGCAGAAGGGTATTAAGGCAGGATTGCATCAGTCATAAAATCAGTGCCAAGTGGACAGCAAAAACAAAAAGCACAAGCAGTTCATATTTGTTTACATGGCCAACGAAAAGTCCCGGAGGTCATCAGGTGAGCTGACCGTGAGTTATTCCTTACATTTGTTCAAGTGCCACAGCAGCAAGAGACAAAAAACAGCAGAAACTTCAGAAAAATAGCAACGACGCAAGCAATATTAATGATAGGCCGATACTTCAAGCAAAAAGGGCAACAACAATGAGGAAAAAATAACCACACAACAACCACAGAACATATACAATGATACACCCAGCATATGTCAAGGTAATTCGGATCAAATTTATTCTTCATGACCACAAAGGTGTTTTTGACTTGTGTTCCAAAACTAGTGGGACCGAGGAGCTTGAGATCCACTTCAAGGGTTAGCCATGCGTCTTCTCGATACTGATTTGACTTCTTTCCGACATTTGTATGTAGTGATCGTTTAAAGAAATTGTGATTGGTATGGTTTCTAGTGTCATCATAACTACACGATTTTCAAGATATTTAAATACTTTATCAAAAATGTTGGGCATTGTTTTGTGATGGAAGGACTGAGCGATTATATTTTAACATCATCCAATGTTAAAATTTGAAACGACTTTTACAAACTTGATGCTGTAGTCCGGTGAGAACTCTAGGTCATCAGTCGGGCTATTTTATTCCGTTAAGCTGCGATCAGTTTTATTGATGGTTTAGGTCAGTGTTTCTTAATGGCGTCCCCAGAATAGGGGCGTAATGAGGGGGGAGCAGGGAGGGCACAATTCCCCGGGCGCCGAATCACTGTGGAGGGCACCGAAAAATCCCAATAATGTCACGAGTACTCTTTGATTTCTGATTGTTTGTAAGAAATAAGTGGCTGATTCTTAGCTGTGCGAGGATTCCTTTCGATCGATAGTCATCAAAACAGCGTCTAAATTTTGTTGTTTCTCAATCAGCTGGTCATTGGTTTTCCTCAAAGACAACAGAAAGAGAATGTCACTCTTAGTTTTTAAGAGGATGAAGTTACCTTAGCACTGTGGTTGTAATGCGTTGATTAGCTTAGTAGGTAACGCACATTAACGAGAATTCAACAGTGCCTACAATACTTTGACTGAACCCAGGTATCCAACGCACAATTCCTGCTGGCTGCCGCGACTGAGCAATAACAAAACATGGGAGAAACAAAATGAGATTAGGTGAGGAAGAGCACAGGAGAATCCGTGATCTGAGCAACATCTTGGGGAATCCAGAATTCTAAAAGAAACGCAAAGGCATATTTGACTGCAGGGCTTGACGTCGTTCACGACTGAGAAAACTATCTAAAACAGGTCATTTAAAAAAATATTTTTTACTGCTCGTGATACTCCTTCTAATGGGCAAAAAAAAACAAAAGCTCAGCGCTTAGGTACCAAAATACCGCTGTGGAAGGGCATTTAATCCTAATGCAGAAGGGTTGCACTAATGTATGGTCAAAGGGGAGGAACACCATTCCAGTATCAAAACCCACCATGTCCGTGCTTTGAACAACAAAAACACGTGTGACTCTCAACGCGTTTCCGTAAATTGAAAAACTCCAGACTCCAAGCTATAAAAAAATGTAAATGCGATGTAAATGCAATATTCGATGAATACTGAAATCATGCAGGGTTGTTTGAAGCGTGGGGATGTAGCACTACTGGAGAAACTATGTCTGAGAGGGCAGAAGATTTGACCAACTTTTGGCTGGTTGTCCAACCTGCTGTCGCTCTTCCATCTTACCAGGTTTGATAAGTTTCCACTATTGAGCAAACGACTCTGAAACTGAAACAAAGCACATATAAAGTCTCAAGACCAAGGGCATAACTTTTTTCCTGACTAAAGGGATGAAAAATCGATAGTTTGCTGCAGTCAGGATGTCACGATTACGGTGCAAAGAACAGTTTTAGACGTTTAGTGAAACTGTAGCTGCAGACGTGATGGTTTTGAAAGTCTAACTTTCAGACTTCTCCAAGTCGATATGATTTTCTGTGAAATGGTAATGTAAATTAATAAATATGAGATACAATACTCCGTGCATACTTGCTATACAAGTAGTGATTATGACAAATAATGACTTGGTACAAACTTGTATTAGACAAATCCAGATATGAATGAATATATCGTCCTTCCTTTCTAAAAAGTGAGGGGATGATAACCTCCAGTTCCCCCTTGTTTTTACGACCCTGCTCAAGACTGAGTTACTGATATCACACATCAGTACACAAATGTGGCCTGGCGCAAATTCTTCAAATGGAGGTTGTCAAACGCAGTGTAGATCTGGATCATATGTTTTCCTTGAATACATTTATTCTGATGTTCACAAAAATTCGGCTTCCCTTCGGTCCACCACTTGCGTCCATGATGGTGGAAGGTTTAAAGTATAAACTCATATCAGAAGCAAACAGGGTTTCCCGTAATGCGTAAATCTGATATTGTAGAGACAAGTGGTTCAGCACAAAGCCGTCGTAGGCACACCACAACTTTTGATGAAACAGTAGTCAACTGGTGATGCTTGTGTTCACTTTTATCTGGTTCAGTAGCACCTAAATATGTCCAGTATATTCAAGTGAGTATTCTCCAAAATGGGGATAAGCAAGGAATCGATGAGCGAATTTTTAATCGGAAATCGATTTCAAGTAAAATTACGCATCCTCAGTCATTAAATCTTATTCAAATAGAGTATATCGCAAATAGAGTATACAGGATGTACTGTGCAGTATGTTGCACCTATACGCGCAACTTTGGTTAGAATTTGAATTCAATTCCTAAGTTAACCAATGTGCATAACAGTATTTCACCTTTTGTTACTTATATTTCGGCATTCAGAAGTTCGGAAGGCATGTGTGGAACGTAGTATCAGTGGTGTGTTTAAAGGGAGGCGAGCGAGGCACTTGCCTCGGGCCCCCACTTTTTGGGGCGCCCCCTTCAGGTCACGCGCGCATAANTTTTCCTTATTTTTGATGAAAAACGTATCATTCATGTAATGTGCTACAAAGCAGATCATTAGCAAGTACTCTGCTTTCAAAGGGCCCCCTTCAGAAACTGTAATGTGCAGGTGCTTTTCTTTGGAAGGGGCCCCCAAAGCCACTGAAATGTGTAAGTACTTTGCTTTGAAAGGGGCCCCAAATAGCAACTGTAATGTAGAATTCCTTGCTTTCTAACAGGCTGCAAACAACAATTGTAATGTGGTAATACCTTGCTTTCAAAGGGGCATCCAAAAGCAATTCTAATGTGTAAGTACCTTGTACCTTGCTTTCAAAGGGTCCCCCAACAGCAACTGTAATGTGTAAGTGGCTTGCTTTGAAAGGGGCCCCCAACAGGTAAGTACCTTGCTTTCAGAGGGACCCCAAACAGCAATCGTAATGTGTTAGTACTATGCTTTCAAAGGGCCCCCAACAGCAACTGTGATGTAAAACTCCGTTCTTTCCAAGAGGCTGCCAACAGC
>JGI24159J19872_10001880_pt1 | contig 24092 bp, 26 predicted proteins | sample Ectturendosymbi4_FD_19872 | JGI IMG/M metagenome (IMG submission 19872)
CTTTCGCCCCCCCCCCCTAGAAAAATTTTGGAATAACACCCCCAGTTCCCCCCCTGGAAAAAATCCTCCCGACGTCCATGTTTGCTGGGTAGAGGGGTAGCGCTCCTTCTTCAACGCTCTGTAGTCCTAACAATGTGCTCTATCTGTCTCCACCGCCAACGTCTGCTTTGTCAAATGCGCAACTGTGGTTTGGGCGACGTGCGTAATTGTTACGCGATACAGGGACCATTGTCGTGCGCCGCATGAATAATGAAGCGTCTGCGAATAGATGTAGCGCTCGCTTTAACACTAATTTCTGCGCACCTCACATCCGATATCGAACTCAAGCCAAATCGTTCACTGCCTTTTAAGGGCAGCTTACCGGTCGCAGGTGTGTTTTACGGTCGTCGCGGCTATGGTGTTGGTGGGAGGAGGTTGCAGATGTGTAATTTGCACGTTTCGATCGCTAATTTAGGAAGTCAACGCTTGCGCGGCCTGAGCCGGAAGTGCGTCATAATCGATGTTCAGTTTCGGCGGCGGTGGCTCAACCCCGCGAAGTTAATGCTTGTGCGCATGCTCGCTGGAGGGTGCTTGGGTTGTAGTTTCCTTCAGTAGTTGCCTTCAATTTAGCGACTGTAGAGTAAATGGCAATGCACATCTACGCTGTAGTGAGAACGATTTCGTTATCTCGTCACAATGGCTTGTTTTCCTTCTGTATTACGCAACAACGACCAATTCACACTAACTGTATGTTGTGCAATTGACACCTCACAATGGCAGAAGCGCATCGCTGACAAACAGACAACGATTTACTTGTTGATCATGCGTCTTTGAAAAGGTTTATTTTTGCATTGTTACGTTTCATCCCTACCCGCTGCCGAATCGCGCGGGGGCATGTCATTGTGACGTAATAAACACGCGAGGATTGCAAAACAAGGAGCTATTTCGGGAACAGATTTAGAACATAGTTTTTCGTAGAACTTCGTCCCTGTCGACAAACATGCCTCTTCATTGTTTCAACATCAAAGCGTCCTTTCGACTTCGTTCCATTCTTGACTAAAACACGTGATGCATGCATTGTCAGTCACGTGACGCGTGCACTGTCAGTCACGTGACGCGTACATTGCCGGTCATGCGCGCGTCGGCGTTGTTTTACACCCGACATTCCTTCACACGTCACACAGGCAGCTTTCGCCTGCGTGTACCCGAATCGTAACGGACGGATCACGTGACGATACGCATGACTTGCGACGCTGGACCGACAGACTCCATCACTTAAATGTTTCTGAGCGTTGCTGCGAAAAGTGAGTCGGGCATCGAGTGTCTTATGGCGCAGACGTGGCCATCAAACCAAAACAAACTGCTTCACCGTTGGCCAGTGACCGGCAAACTTACGTTGTGATGGCCCAAACCGCCCTTTCAGTCGCAATCAAAGCGCCATGCTCCCGATTTCACACTTATGCTGTAATCAGTTACCTGTTACATCACAATGCTGTATAATGTCATAAACCGTATGACAAAAAATGCTTTGTTAACGTCAAACAATCAATGCTCCACACTCGCTGCAGTAGCCCATGTTTTAACCCCCACGCAGCCACCGCAGGAATGCAGCCCTCACGTACCACGCGACCCAACAATAAGTGCTAAAAAGNNCAAAATTGGGCCGAGGCCCACTGTTTGCCGACCACTACCGTAGACTTTTTGAAATTCGCGTACTACTGCCCGTAGCACGTGNTTAGCACCAACCGTGGGCGTCGAAAGTTTTTTCCAGGGGGGAAGCAACAGTGTTGGCGTTTCGTTTTACAAACTCCAAAGCTGTGAGAAAAAACATTTTTTCTACTAACACGTCAACAGGAAAATATTATATTTGAAAATGCAAGGGGTGTCTTCCCTGACCCCGCTTCCGACGCCCATGGTACCAATGCTGCCCCCCTGTTCACCCCCATGCGAAGAGCAGTCGTCAGTGGGCGATGTTGAAGCTTTGAAGCGGACTTGTCTGTGGACAGAGGCCGACGGTCACCCCCAAATAAGACCTAATGTGGTTCAAGCGGTAATTTCATGCAACAAGTAGGTTGCGTTCAACTGCATAGTTGCTGCCAAATTGTCGGTGTCTCGAGTCAGGCCCTCTGGTTATGCAAAAACCACGCAATAAAGACTTAAAATAACCCAGCATACCCACTAGACCAGGGGTGGGTAATTAATTTGGCTTGGGGGCCACTTTGAGAAGGCCGCGGTTAGTGGAGGGCCGTACCTTCTAATTTGATCATAAAGTAAATGAAAAAACACTAGGCTTTCATGAACACTTATTTTCTAACTGTCCTTGTGCAAATGCACTCCACCCAGCGAAAGCAATTCAATGTGACAAATGTCACCACACACTTCCAAAAAATTTCAGATTTGAAGATTTGTCCTGAATGCTTCCGCGGGCCACTAAAAACGCTTTGGTTGGTCACACATGGCCCGCGGGCCGCTAATTGCCCACCTCCTGCTCCAGACAGTTCTACTTTTTCGGTTAGTGTTTTCTTTTATTGAATTCACAGTTTGACTTTTTTTCAAATCCAATGCTGCCCCCTCATCTTTCCATCCTTCCCCCCACGTCCGCACCTCCTTGTGCGTGCGCGCGCGCTCGCCGAACAATGGCCGAGAATCCGTCCCAGACGCCGCTTCCGGTCTGTCACACAGACGCCTTGTTCTGTAACAACCGCCTTTGAAGCGAGCGCCCTGTTACGCAACAATGCATCGTGCAGGCCGATCTAGAGCAGTCCTACTCGAAGCGCATCGAAGAGATGTCGAAAGAGCTGCACGTCGCGCACGAACACTACAGCTCGCTCGAGTCCGACTTCCAGAAAGCGCAGAGCGAGCTCCAAACCACACAGGTGATTGGCACTGCGCAGTCGACCGTGACGCGACTCCGGGCCGACGCGATCTCGTTTTTTCTTGCAGCAAAACGAGACTGGAGAGTTGGTTCTGAACGCGCGTTGGCGATGCCGCTGGTGCGAGCGACGCTTCGCGCGAAATAAAACGGTTTCTTTTTGATGCGAAACAGAAAATATTCGCCTTTTTTGCTTTGTTCACAGCCGACCCTGTTATTGTCCAACTCATCGGAATTCAAAACTCTTAACACGACTGCGTTTTTCAAAACTTAAGCTTCTTTGGAAACAGAAAAGAATGTGGTGTTTACTTAGAGGATCAACATCGGTTGTTGGGGGCCTCCCCCTCCCGGTTTCCTGCATTTGTTCGCCCTTTAATGCCCAGGGCGTCCACTCATTAGCCTGGCCCTTTCACCTGGCATGATTCGGTTCCGTAATTCTGTTCGGAAAGAAATGACCGCATTTAACAGTCGTGTTAATTTTGCGGAGCTCTGCATAGAGTTTCGCCAGAAATCAAACTGCTGTTATTGGTAACGGGCAAAGAGAAATAATTTCCCCAACTAACTGTCGGATGAGTTTCATTGGCACCGTACAGTGGTTTTCGAACATAAACCGCAGCTTATGTTTATTTCTTGCCGTCATTTCATGCAACTTACCCGCGCACGAACGACCCGTCTTTTTTCTTCCTTGCCTGGGTCGATTGGTTTGTTACTGCGAGGACAGTGCATTAGACTGTAATAATGTGACGCACATCAGTAACTTGTCAAGGTTGATAAAAGTTGCTTGTGAGAATGCGGCAGAGAGCTTCTCATCGTGTCGTTTGAAAAATGCTTAACGACGCGTTTTAGGGCGGGGCAATCAAAGGAGAAAACACGTCAGTCGACGTAATACTTCCTGACCTGCCAAAACCGCCTCGAAACCTGAAAACACCATGCAGTGTTGAGTATTTTTTCAGCTGCATCTTTTTCAAGTTTTCTTGATAAATATCCGGTCGCATGATTTACATTCACAGAACATAAGAACCAACTCTGCAGTCCATCATCATTCTACCATAGGAATTATTGAATTTATGTACAATAGATTCTCTTGCGCCCTGCAACAGATTTCATGATCGTTTGGTTGTGGCTTCGAAACTCGACCTCGACCAGTCGCCATTGCTTGCGCATCTACCAACGCCTTACGTCATCACATGTTGCATGCCTGCTGCGGAGATAATCGTGTTTTAGTTGGTGCCAATCTCATTCTTTTGACCCGACCATTCATTTCTACAGTAGTTGCGATTGCAGGTGGTTTAGTTACTGGGCTGATCGATCGGTTTTCCGCTTTAGTTTTGAGCTACGGAATCGGCAATTTTCGTCAAACGTCGGACAATTTTCGGAAAAAATCGGGCAGTTCTCGGCTACTATCGGTAATTTTTCCGCTATGTCGCCTTGAAACATCCAAGCAAAAGGATCGACGCTGAAAGCATTTCACATGAAACAAAATGCTGGTTAACAATAGCAGATTTCAATTCTGATAGACGAAGTAGTGGTGGTTGTGGCATTGCGAAGATTACGTCACACGTTTCAATACCTGATGCTTTGTGACGTAGAAAAGACCATTGTTTCAAACAAGCAAGTTGCCGATTCCTGTTACTTAGTGCATGATTCGCGACTACAGTAGTTCGGGTTTTGGTTGTCACGTAATTGTCGGTGATTATAGCGGCATTGCGGTTAGTAAGCTTACGTTTTCAATATGCGTACTGTGCCCGAGCGTAATTGCTAGCACTTGGTTTCGGTTCCCCCCAAGTAAGCTTCGTTTTCCAATCAAGCACGACAGCCACACAGCTCTGATTGGCAATTAGACGCGAACGCGTTTTTTGTTTTCTCTTTTTTGCCTTTTTCCTGCGCGCACTCTCTCGCTCCGGATCAGAACGAATCGGCGAAACTCTTGGACCAGGTGGTCATGCTCAGCGAAGCCAACGAACAGAAGGGACTGCAGGAGGCGGAGTACAGCAGCCTGGTCGAAACCAAGGACGCGCTCGAGAAGCGGCTGGACGAAATGGACGCCAAGGACGCCGAAAGGGCCGAAGAGGTCGCGGTAAGTTGCTGAGATCCGCTTTTGCTCCATCGGGTCCAGTGCACGTGCGTTCACGAGCCATCCCCTGCCAGGATTGTGGCCTGACTTGGAAAAAAAGGCGCGGGCCCCATATTACCCCCTATTTTTTCTGCTGCGTGGCAGTAATATTAATATTTTGTTGAATAATTGTAAGACATGACAATTTTGACCTTTTTTCGCCAANTACGTCAGAGAGAGACTAACAGACCCCCCAGACCCTTCTATTCTGAGCGTACATNGATCTCCTGTCCTACCGGAAACAATAGCTACCTTGAGGTACCAGTGCAAGACAAGCTACATTCATAGGTCAAAATGGCCCACGCTGTGTACTGCTACGCAGATGCGAACACAACCGTGGTGGCCTTTTAAAGTCATTGAAACCCCACGAGCGCTATTAGCGACCCTTACAATTGTTCACCGGCTCCATTGTTCCTGCGCTCCCTCCCCCGCCACAACCTCTGCTTCCCAGCGCGCGTCGCTTACATGTCGTTGGAGAGATATTATTGGCTAAGCTTCGGGCGGCCGCGCTCATCGAAGCGGCGAGTTTCGTGACGTAGTCGGTGAAAATTAATTCGCTGGCCGACCACATCCGGGTTCTCGGCGAATGAATTCAACGCACATCCGGGTTATCAGAACTTGATCGTGCCGCGAAGCGCTGATTTTCTTTTCAGTCAAGAAAGGATTTGAGCTCGAAATTCATAGAAAGCCAAAGTGCAACCCGTCCATTCACTCAGTCCTTGAATGAGTTGGACGCATTTCAGCGACTAATGCACGGAATCGTGCTTTCTTATCCGACCGCGACACCGTCACTCGCCAAAGGCAAACAACCTCGTACAAATCCTTCGCAGCAAAAATGCGAATGAACGGCTGGGATTATGCTGCATAAGCCGCCAAACAGCGGAATGAGATTTCAGAGAATTTAATCCACCGTCTGTTCCTCGCGTCATTTTCGTCAAAGCCTTTTCCCGCAAATCGTTCGTTCTTCTTGCATTTGAACCTGTGTCACGCCGATCAGCAAAGTGTCATTTTTGTCGTGCGCTTTTCTGTGAAAAACCTGTAGCAACCGGTCCGTTCCGGTTTCCGAGGTCGCCTCGCTACCCGTAACGTCAGTTCGCAGTACTCGCCGTGGACCGAGCATCAAATGAAAGTTAACTTGTCACCGAACGATTGACTGAGTTAAAGTGTCTCCGTGATCGCCACCTCATCTCTCATGATCTGTTCCAAAGACGTGAGAGTTTGCGTTTCAAGCCAGTGCGGATGTTCACGTGGTTGGACATCAGATACGAACCGCGGCCTTGGCCCAAGTCTACCTGGGGATGGTATAGAGGTGGGCGACCTGTGTCACACTTGACACACCACGCCAAGCAATTTCCAATGGCACGCAAAAGCTCCAAGTCCTACATATCAATTTTGTTACGATTCACAAGAAGTATCATTGACCTTGACTTGTATCAAAAATACGAATGTAGTTGGCACACTGAAAGACTTGGAACCTTAAATCGGCACACATTTACCAAAACGTTGCCGACGCCTGCTATGGTGAATTGCTTGTAAATATACTTTTGCAGTAAACAAACTGACTGCTTTCACGAACGCAGATCGGCCGTCATTTCTTTCAGCTTGGTCACTTCGTATAACTCTTTGCCTTTCCCCAACTTCCTGTCCCTGCAGTAGGTAGGTAGGCGTCACCATACCTTCATTGCTGTGCGTAGCACTCCAAACCGCTTCGTTTTCGGTCTTTTCAAGTCTCCCAGACATGGATGCTGAACAGTAGTTTCGCTTCGAAAGCAGGATAGTGCTTTGTTTACCGAAGTACCAGCAGGTAAGCTTAATGGTGGAGCTGTTGCCTGAAGAACTGCTGTGGCCAGCAGGGCAACCACCCCACACGGACTCGAGTGGGGCTGCGTGAAAAAGTGGATCCGTTGTAAGCTCCAGTGTTCCCTCTAAAAAAATTTAACACCGAACAAATTTTTGTTTCAGTGAGCATGAATATCTTAAGGCAGAGTTCTGAATGGATTGCAAACTTAGTGAATGTTATTAGATTAAGGGCAAAATCTTTCCGAAATACAAACTAAGTGCCAATTTAATTGAAATATCTTCTTGTTTTCGTACTTTTCCAACGTTTTGAAATGTTGCAAGTGCGCGATAACGAAATTACACCGCGTAAATGCTCTGGTGTTACAGCGCAGTTGTGCACTTTAGAGGGTGCACTGGTAAGCTCTATTCAGGATAGCTTTATGTTATTTTTATCGTACGCGGCGAAAGCGAAAGCTGAAACAGCGCCTGCCACCGTAACGGGCCGGGCTTTTGGGATTCGGCCGGCGTTAATGCGCCTTTTGATCGCGCAGGTGTTCTCGCGTGCGCTGGCGGCAATCATCCCCCTCACCAGCGCGCAGCGGCATTTGAATAGCTCTCGCCCGCTCGCAGAAGTAATGTGCGCTGCTGTCGGGCAGCGATCGAACGAAACGCGAGCTGCTTGACTTCCGGCTTCAGCGCATCGCGACTCACGCGCTTATTGATCGCGCGACGTGCGAAGACCCACGCGGCGGCAGGCGCGTTTCCGCTAAAAGCGGCGCCGCCTTTGCGAATAAACAGCTGCTGTCGTACCTCGCGGTCCACACATTCCAGGCAAATGGGTATGGGCCTGCAGAACAGGCTGGTAATGCGCGCGCGGTCGACGGGGATCTGGCGACCACGGCAGAAGCTGTAGCACCGGCAGTGTTTGCGTCGCACTTTCACAATCGGCTGTAAAAACGAGCTTGTTGGTTTTACCGACAGCGTAGAGTGTTCGAAAATATGTTTTTCTCTTTTTATTATTCTGTCCAGAATTAGATGCCATTTAACGGCGCTCTGCCAGCACTCTCGTGCCATCGTCCAGTAGACAAGCGCGGTGATAATTATCTCACGCTTTTGGTGCCATTGCATGTCGGCGGCCAGGTTATAAATCAGGGAAGCCCTGTGAAGCCGAACTATCACCGGCGCCTCGTCGACAACCGTTGCTAATCCGACTGGTATGTGTCCACGTCAGCCAAACGACTGAATGGCCGCTGCCGTGCAGTTTTGTGCGAACGAAGACTAGATAGAGACACGGATCCGAAAAAGAAATGTGTGCTGCCCGCTCTACAGGCGTCATCGCTGAAGTGTCGTGCAGTAACTTAGTGCCCTGGCTCAGGCCGACTGCACTGACCTGCGCGTTATTCCCGGCTATCAGTTTTGTAGCTGTGACGTGACAAAGACAAATAATGCAACCGTTTTTTAGAGCATTTTTCAAAAGTTTTTATCCGAAAACTAATTTCTAAGCGTTTTCCTTTTTGAAGTCTTCAAGCCATACAAACAGGTTTTTCAGTAAGTTTTTGGCCAGCTCCTGCATGCACAAAGCTTTCCAGTGACATATTGATTATTTGGTTAAAGGACCTTTTTGTTTCTCCAATGAGTTGGAAAACTTTTCTGCCACTTTCTGCTGGACAGCAACAACGCGTATTCCTGTGGTGGCTAAATTTAACGCTAATGTTCAGATTTGAACATTTTTTCAAAGACTGTTGCCATAAGGTGGAAGTTTCAGTCGAATTTCTGTCATTTTTTTGTTTCGCCCCATTGCGTTTGTAAAAACCTGCGGTTGACCCTCGGTTTGTTGTTCCTCTCGTCAGAAACTAACGACGCAGAACAAAGAGTTGACCGCGAAAAACAAAGAGCTGCAGGAACAGAGTGAAAGACTTTCAGCAAAACTGGACCAAGTCACTTCGGAACTGACCAATTTCAAGGTAGTTTGGTTTTCTATTTTCTTGGTACGTGCACAGCCTGTAAAATGTACTGCTACTGTCAGCGCATATGTCAATATCTGATTTGTGAGCTTTTGCAAGAAGGAAAAACAAATCTCTCGTTGCACCCAGAAGTCAGGTATTTTAACAATGCCCTTGTCATTCGTGTTTTTGGTTTTTGTCCGTTCCTGATGGCGGCCATTCACCAAAACAACTCGTTGCAAGAAACAGTCATCAAAGCACAGGATTTAAGAGGTCGATTGGTGAAATTCTCAGAGATGGTGCCAGCGTTTCTGTTCTTTTCTTTACAGAATTGCAAAAATAAGTTTCAACGAGACTCAAAGATCATCTATATGTAGTAACAGACGGATTGTTTCTATGCTTATTCGCTTAGCGTTTAGTCACACATCGCCAACTGCAAGTTCCCCACCACATATACCCATTTAACTCGTCAACTGAAGCGCCAGTTGTACCGCAGCGAACCAGTTTAAACCAGTTCAGACCGATTTTGAGAAAAAACATATGGTGTTGATTGAGCAGCAACAGTAACTGGTTCAGTGTCTTGCCGCACCCGCGTTGCAGGTAAACCCTGGCTGAGGATTTCCGAAACTGCGGGAAGAAGTGGTTCGCGAACAATTATTCAAAGCTTTTCTCAGTGCGTCCCGGAATATATTTTACAACAGAATAGAAAACAGCTCGGAAACCGTGACATCCCGTAGCTTGGTGCTGGTGGTCACGCCGTACACCACTAGTTCGTGAAAAGCGTCTGGCTTCCCACGGCTTGTAAGGGCCGAGCACTCAAAGGTGTACTTCTCGAAAATTAGCAAACTCATCGTGTTTGTCCTTCGGCCCTTTCTTGGCCGGCCGCACCCGCGCTCTCGGTTGAAACCTTTTTTCAAAGGTTAATTTAATCTTACATTCTAAATTTTACTGTTTTGTATTTGAAGCCATTCTAACTCCTCCCGGCACTTGCGCCGGAGAAGCATAAGCGAGTGAACAAGATATCCTACCAAGAAATCAAATGCCCCCCCTCCCTTAAAACCAGGAAGTAGAAAAACTGTAACAAACTTTGCTTTTTGTGCAGAAAGACGCGTCCTCGTCGCAACAGCAGGTCGTTCAGCAAAACACCTTGTAAGTCGATCTGTTTGCTGCTGTAAAAATATGTCGTTGTTTCGTCACAATACCGGCCGCGCGCCTTGACATCCGCCGGCTCCGTGGCGGCAGAAGGCCGCTCTGTGTGACGTAACGTCTGGCATTGTTATCGATCGGTCACGTGACCCCAAACGCGACGTGACCGCATAATGCGCAGCGCGGAAGCAGATTCATCGATCGCGCCAGCATCGTGCGCCGCGTTTCCTCCCCAATGACTCGGTTTTGTGTTTGGCGGAGGGTTTCACTTTCGCTTTACAACGTCGCGCGTTCTTTGCCCGATTTTCTTCCAGCTTGGAGTTGTTGAACAGCAACAGGTTGTCCAGACAACCACATTGCGGCTTCAAAGCCCCTGCACTGCTTTTCTTGTGCTTGTGTGTTCGGAGTGGGCAACCGGCTGACAGGCAAGAAAATCAATTTTCAGCTCCGGGAAATTGATTTTATTGCCTGTCACTTGAGAAAACAATACAAAATCAGTTTTTCCATTATTTTTATCAAATTGAGAACAATGAAATATCATTTTTTCTTACTTGAGGGTGCTGTTTTGCAGTTTCCAAGTTTGCTTCTCCAAAAGCCCTGGTACCATTTGTTTGACTTGCACCGAACATTGCAACTGATTATTTTGCATTTATTTGTGAGAACGGCGTCTTTCTTACGGAACGATATTTGTTTGTCGAGAGAGTCTGTTATTTTTCGGCGCCCAGCTTTGTGCCGTCACCGAGTGTTAGTATGTTTAAAAAAATAAACCGAAATGTTTTGTGGCGATAGTTTATCTTTACGCGAAATCAGTGAAGTCCACGAAGAAATGCATAAATAAACTTTATCTAGTCGTGACGGTAAATCTGATGGATCTTAACCAAAAACAAAACGGTAATTATTTTGAATCGGCCAGCTCCTCTTAAAGCGTAAGCTCATGACACCATACCGTCCACGCCTTGAGCCTGCTTTGAGCCTAGCATGTTTATTTGTTTCCGTTCAAACATTCCGGATCTTGTGAACGCGTTTCGTTGCTAGGCTGCGCGAGCGCGACACGAAGCTTTCGAAGCTGGAAACCGAACTGGACGCAAACAAAAACCTCGTGGTGAAGTATCAAGAAGAAGTGAAGAAGATGAAAAATAAAAACAATGTGAGTTTTCGGGCGTTTTTTCCTTTGTATTGTCCTGCCGCGCCCCCCCCCCCGGGCAACGTGCATAATTTTCACCGTTAGCTGGCACTCCCGACTCCCCGAGTCAGATAACGACTTTACCCCCCAGCACGAAGTAGCGCGCGGGCGACGGCGGTCTCTTGTTGCGTTGGCAACCGACCTTTTTCTCTTGCACGCTGTTGACAGGAGCTGCGTGAACGGAACTGGAAAGCGATGGACGCCGTGTCGGCCGCTGAGAAACTGGCCAAGGACCGCTGTGCCAGCGCCAAGGTCAGCCTTTGCATGACCCCGTCCAAATGTGACGTGACAATGAGCCGCGAGCGCCAGATTCATGCTTTGTTCTTGTGCATGTTGCACGTGAAGTCATGTTCATTTGTTCACGACGTTGTTGTTGTTGTTTTTTTGCTTCTGTTGCACTGAAGTTTTTTTCTCACATTTTTTCAAAAAAAACTTGATTGGTGATCAGATTGCAATGGTGGTCATGCTTCAGTGCACCCACAAACTTGATTGGACTGCGATGGTGGTTATGCTTCAGTGGCTCGTCATGGTTGTTGACGTTTGTAGATGGTGCATGGGACGTCCAAGCAATTAAAAAAGGATTGTGGGGCGTTGTTTACGGCCAAGACCCCCCCTGGACACCCCCATCCGTTAGTGCCGGGTGCACGACGGATATTGGCGTTCACGGTACAGGCACAATAATGAAACTGCCTTAACAGTTCCACTCAAATTTTTGTGTTGCCATAAATACGAGTAAAAAAAAAAACAGCTCAAAAGACAGGATTCCCCAAAGCCAGTGCAGACCAGTTGTTCCCAACGGGGCAATTTAATTTTTAAGGGGTGAATTGAGGGCGACTGACGAAGTCTGGGTCCAAATTTTTGAATCTGATTTCTTATTTCATTCTTGTTATTCATGGACGATATGTTCTTGAGGAGCTTGTTTTAACCAAGGTATTGGCGTTTTAAGATTCTTAGCTGAAGCGAAGTTAACTTTTTAAATCATAACATTTACATATCACAACATTGGAGGCAATCAGGATTTCAGAGGCGATTACGTGGGCCATGGGCAAAAATGGGTGGGAACCACTGGTGTTGACTTTATTTGCGTACTCGTGAGTCTTAACAAATGCAGATCGATGTTGTAACTCATAACAAGCCGAGGTTATGGTAAACTGTTCGGTTCTACTTCCGTGTTGCGAATGTTTACGGGGGCCGTAATTAAGCTTCTCCACGCGTTACAGCCCCCCCACACCCTCTCTCCATGGCCAAGAGTCGAAACCGGCCAATGGTTCGGGACGGGCCGATTGTTTTCGTTGTCACGGGTGGATGGGCACAACGTCATAACCTTGGTTGGCGCTGTTCAGTTGTTATCCCCATTTTTCTGATTGAAACACATCTTTGCAATTTATTTTCATCCAACCATCGATCTTGGTTCGTTTGTCACGTGATAAGTTTTGCCATCTAGCGCAAAACGGCACCGGTGCGCATTTCACTGCTCAGAATGAACCCGGCGTCTCAATGCCCGGAAACCGTAGTAACCTTTTCGCCTTTTCCGAAGTCATCCGTATTGACCTCGAGTAACCTGCATTGCAATTGGACGAATTGCCGCGCGTTTCCTGTCCATGCATGCATGAAGTCACTGACAAGCTTTTGGGCAAAAACGACGATTCCAGACGCGACTTGCTCAACTTCTCGTTGCCTGTTTGCTGATCGAACGAAGCGCCGCTTCGCCCGTCACTATGCTCGATGTTCGAGCAGCTTTGCATGTTACGTCACAATGGGTGTAACCGTTCGCTGCGCCTGTTTCGCGTCGTTCGAAGCTTTTCTTCTGCTCTAACCGCGGTTTCGCGAACTGTGCTTATCAGGCTTGAAATTGCCAAGAAGCCAAACCGCACATTGTCGCAGTCTTCTGCGAAGCGCAGAACTAACCTCTCCGTTGCAAAAGACTGGCCTGCGTGCCTTGCGGAAGGTTGCCAAGCAACCGCTCGCTTTTATAACATGGTGGCGCTGTTGGAGCTCGTCGACGACGAGTCGGAAAGTTCTGCGTCCAACTAAGCATTATGCAGTGACTTGAATGCTCTGTTAACACTTCGGCGACCATAAATTTTACAAAAATTGTATGAAATGTTTTTGATCGTTCTTGCGAAGAAAGCAAGATCGCGGCGGACGTAGATTTTTTTGTTTTTCGTTGATTATTCGACCCAATGTTAAACTTCTTGCGAAAGTGTCCTTTGGTTGATGTAACGAAGCGCTCTGTGCTGGACTTTGCTCCTGTCCAAAATAAACTTCTGGTGCTGTTTTAGTGATTCCGTCAGTTAACAGCATTCTTACAACGTACTGACGGTCGTCCATTAAACAGCGTTTTGATTAATCCAGACCACCAGCAGACAACAGTAACAGTCTGGTCACACAGGAGCTGCTGTTGGTTTCAACTCGTGGCGGTTCTGCTGGTCCGGATTAAAACGGCACTGCTGTTTCTACATTTGCAACCTCACCATCGCATTCACTCTGATGCATGAGTTCGCGCTATTGAGCCGCAATGCACGGCATCATGCATCTGGCGAAAGGCTTGGCTTTGTTGGTGTTATGTTTTTTGTTTGTGACTTTACGTTCGCATTTGTTACGTTATTTTTTCCTTTATTTTTTTGTTGCAAGTCACGCTCTTATCTTAGATACGTTAAGTATTTTTGTCCAAGCGCCATCCGTGCTTTGCGTGACAAGCACTAGTGCTGACGTGGTCGTCTCCATCTGTGCAAGTTGCAGCGCCGGAGTTTCCACGTCAGCAATTTCCAATCCCAAGTTGATGTCAACATTAAAAAAAATTACCTCTTAATTTTTCACGCCACTTGGTGCACGATGGTGGTTTATCGAAGATGTGATCTTGAATCAACAACCAGTGACTTGTGTGTGGCGTCATGAAGCACCGCTGCTTGAAGCAAATCGCCCCATCGCACATGCGCAATCAGCGGAGTGGTCGTTCCCGAGTGAACTTTTAAAGGTTTAGCTCGGTTCTTTGCGGCGCTGGTAATTGTTGCGTCACAGACATTGATTCATTTCCAGAATCGCGCGCTTCTATTGTGCAGCGATCGCTTCATTAAGCGTCGAATCGAAAAGCGTGCGATGAAAGCGTTGTCAGGGAAGCTCTGCCCGATCTTGATGCCATGCGCGTCATCGAAGCTTTGTTACTGTTACGTCATGATGATCGCGCGCGATCCAACACGCACACAATGCGTTCTTGTTGTCGACGTCGCAGAAAGCAAATACATGGTGTCTTGAGGGGAGTAACTCCCTCACAACAATTAGCATGAAGCCGTTCGCGGTTTTTACCCCCCCAAGCGCGCAGCGCGTCGTGTGCGATTTTCTGACGTTTCGACGGCATCGTTCAAATTGCAGGAAGAGCAAGACGTCGCTCTCAACAACCTGGAAAATAAGGTCAAAACCGCCCTCGCCGCTTCGTTCCCGGATGTGACGTGCGATTCACAGGTGGGAGGACGACTTGTCGTGAACTCGGTTGACCCCCGGAAGCTTGCAAAGGACAAGTTTCGCTTTGTCTTTTGTTAAATTGAACGACAATCTGTGGCAGGCGGTGATTTTGACCGAAAAACAACAATAATGTGTTGAAACCAGTTTTTGGGAGGGCAGTAACAACCGCGATATTTGTGCAACGCACTCGCAAGCGAACGCGACGCATTGCAAGTAGAAAAGTGCCGGAAATTGCCGCAAATTAACACAGAGCGTGTGGCACACCATTTGGGGGAAGTCCCGGTTTCTGCTTCAATAAAGTGGGTGAAAAAAACGCCAACACTTGTTTGTTGCTGAATCATGTACACCAGGGTCTCCAAACCTTCTTGTCAGAGGGTCGCATCAGCTGCTACACAACAGTCCGAGGGCCGGATATGACGTAACGTAATTGCTTCGGGATCTGTCACATTCTACCAATTCAACATGTTTTTCCTAAATTCATTAGTTTTTCAGTACTAGCAAAATGTCTTTTCGGGCCGGATTTGGCCCACGGGCCGTGGTTTGGAGACCCTGGTTTAGAATACCAAGTGAGAGGCTTCTCGGAAGCCTTTCCCTGTTTCTTAGCACAGCTTATTATCACAACGTTTGAATCGAAATGCTTGTCTTTTATTACCTGACGTCGCATCCCGTCATTCTCTCACACATTACCCGCTTTTGATCCCCTAGAACTTTGACGAGTGGATGCAGAACTTCCTCAAGTCTGCCTCGGAAGGCAGCGTTGTCGTAAACAATGAGCCTGATGACGAAACAATAAAGAGACTCGAGAGTCTCGAAAAGGTGAGGTAAACGTTCCGACTTGTGCGTGAGCTTGCGTCTGTGAGGTGCATTGTTAAGTTGCCCCTTACTGCTCTGTGCGGCCGTAAGGGGGACTAGCGGGCCACTGTCCCCTTAACTCAGGGCCGCAACCTTTCTCTGACCATGTACCCCAAAAATTTCTTATGACAAAATATTTTATCATGATTAATCACAGATATATTTAAAAATAAGCACATAACGGTTTTTGAAAATAGTGTGCACTGATATATGTATAAATTTTTGGGAATGAAAGATATGTAAATATAAATTTTATTTCTCTTATTTTGCTGACCTCAAATGTACCCCTTCGTATAGGCACATGTACCCCAGGTTTGGAACCTCTGGCCTTCGCCAACTCCGAAACTGAGAAAAACGTTTTTCTACTAAAAAGTTAAACAGCAAAATATATAATTTACTTTCAAAATCTAAGGGGAAAAGCCTGCCCTGACCCCCCCGCACTTCCGATGCCCATGCCTTGATGGAACGTTAGATCTGAGCGAAATTTAGGGGGATTCTCCTTTGCACGGCCGCGAGTTTCGGTGCGTAATTGGGGGGTGGTTCTCCGCGCCAGTGACGCAACATCGCGGCTACTGGTTTGGGGGGTGGCCCGCAAACGAATCCTGATTCTCTTTGCTATCCTGCTCGACATTCTGGGTTTCAAGATTGAGAGCTGATTTCCATGTTTCGAAAAATAACACGGCCCTGTTTCCATAGCAACGTTTGATCTCGCACTAACGACGACAAAGCTTTGTTCTGGTCTTCGCCCCATCGCTTTCAATGAAAAAACGCGCCCAGGTTGTGCAGCGTAGTCACCCCGCCCTAATTTATATCCCCTCGCTCCGACAGACGAACTCGGACCTCGAGTCCACCTGCGGACAACTCCGGTCCGACGCCGAGGCGCTGCGACGGTCGCTGGATAGCGCTCTGCAGCGCGGCAGGGCCGCTGAGGGCGACAGAGAGTCGATGGAGACGCAGCTCGCCGCGAAAGACGCCGAACTCGAGAAATTCAAGCTTGCCATGAGTTCCACGGTGAGTTGTTGCTGCGTGAAGTGTGTCGAAGCGTGTGCGCCCGAGAAATTGCTGATGTGTGTTCATCAATGTTGCTCTTGTCGTTGATGATATAATACTAGATGTCTTGCAAAACATTTGAAACCTTGATCCAAACCTTTTGCATCCTTCTGTGCGTCAATCAGTACCCCCATCTTATTGATTGTTTGCTTTTTTNCTGTTAGCCGTTTACCTCAAAATCTGATCTTAGATAGCCTTCATGTCTCCCCCACTGCCAGATCCCTGTATGGTGTTGAGTGAATGACGTTATAGTTGGGGTGCTGTAAAAGTGTTTTGCTCCTCTCAGTATTGATTGTGCGCTAACACTTAATCTGTAGCGCGCTAATGCTATGACCAACCATCTTGGTGCTTCTGTGTATCTGAGCACCCTTGTCAAATGAACCACTAGTCTACGGTAAATCCATAAAATAATTAATGACGGCACACGTGATGTTCTGCCCAATACGGTTTATATTTCGGCTGTTACTGCTCCGAAGGTAGATTGTGTCGTGAAGGCCTGGCGCTAAGCAGCATAGATCCTCGTTCACGTAGCAGCGCAGTTCCAAGAAGTTGCACACGCAGCAACCATGTGCGCGCGCGTTGACACAACCATAAAGAAACTCGCGCGTGACTATTGTGTTGTTGCCGAAACGCAATGGTCGCGCACGCGCGAGATTTTCTACCTGCTTAGAACAGATGCAGTGCGGCAGTTTCTTGTCAAATATCTGTTCAGTAGGCGTTGTGTGACAGAACACGGCTGTGGGAAGTTTCTTTGTCGCTCACACGGCTGCGATGCTAGCTTGTCAAGCGTTCTGCGAAAAAGGCGAGTGCTGTGCGTTCTGAGAAGGGGGGGACGTTGCTTCGCTGGAAGCGTCGACACCTGTGCCATTGTTGCCAAACAATGCTCTTATCATCAGGAGCAACTCCTCTCCGACCTGCAAAGCGCGGCAGAGAAAGAAGAAGCGGAAAGGGAGGAGTTGAAGAAAAAGCAAGAGAAAGAAAGGAGCTCGTTACTGGAAAGCGAGAGGAAAACGAGAAGCGACGCTGAGAAAGTGAGTAGAGTGCTCCCAGAAAAGTTTTTGGGCCAAGCTACTATTATTCACGGTTCCCACGCGATGCTGAAAGCATTGGAAAAGTATTGAATTTCAAAATTAGTTTTCATGACTTTGAAGAGGTATTGAATTTGGCCAAAATGTCCATTCGGTATTGAAAAAAGTATGGGAATTCTAAATGGAAAAGAAACCTCAAGTATATGAGCAGAATTTTCCTGAAGGCAAAACACTTCNATTGATTATGCAGTGCTGTGCAGTGTGAAAAATTGAGTTTCATGAGTGAGAATTTCCGAAAATGAAGANNAACAATGGNGTTGAACGTTTAAATTAGTACTGAAAAGGTGTTGAAAATGATTTTCAAAAATGTGTGTGAATCCTGATTATTAGTAGTTGACCACATTTAAAACCTTTTCGTTTGATACCTTACCACTGGACAACACGATACCAGGTGTGACAACGCGTCAGTTTTCTACCTTAGTTTTATTTCGTCACAGAAACTGTTGGAAAACAACAAACGCTTGGAAGAGGTTTCCCAGCAACGGGACGCCTTGGAAACGAAACTTCGCGAGGTCAGTGATTTGATTGGGGGGAGGCAAAGTTGTCGATTGTGACGACATTTGTCGAGTTGCCAGGACCTTTGACTTACAGCGCATGCGCCAGGAACGTCCATTCCACAGGGTTCCTGCAGGGTCTTGAAAAGTCTGGAAAAAATTATTTTGGTCTGTTAGCATGGAAAAGAAAATAATTTTACAGGGTTGATCTTTTGACATACGTTTTCATAATATTTTGTTCAAGATTGATATAATTTCGTTTTCATCATGTTACCCTTGTAGTGCCTGTAGTCGATCTGGGTGGGTCTTTCAGAAAAGTTCGTTTGGTAAAAGTGTGGAAAAGATCCGGAAAAAATCTGGAAATTTATGTTCAAAATTGCGTAGGAGCCTTGACTCTGTATGTGAGAACCGTAACTCGCACTGGTTTTGGGGAATAGACGAGTTCGTTTTGAATAAATCGAGTTGTATGTTGGCGATGGATCATTATTTCTCTGCCAGCTTAAGTCAGTGCATGGTGTCGAGTCATTAACGGGTTGTCTGACTCGCAACGACGTCCTATACTCGACGACTCGACTCACCCGCTTCGGTCTGCGGGTGGCCTGACGCTGGATGCCTTCAGTTCCTTTCGCATTGGGGGTCTGCGCGAGTTCTTAAAATATCCTGGCGCGCTTTTGCGCCACCAAACGTTGGTGTTGGCTGCTGTTGCCAAGTCAACCGGTTTTGTTTGCGTTTGAAACATGAATAAACTGACATCCGTTGTTGGTGGCTTTGGGGGATTACAACTACGATCAGTGGGGTTTCACAACAAAAGTCAGTGGGGGTGGGTCACAACAACGGCAATGGGGTGGGGAGGGATTGCAACCTAAGTCATTGGGGGTGGGTTTACAATAAAATCAATGTGGGTACAACTAAAGTCAATGCGACCGGGTTTCTCATGAACTTTATGTTTCTAACTAAAAAAAATGTTATTGCATGCAGAGAAAATTTAGGAAAACCAGAGAAAACGCTACTGGTTTTTGTCAAAAGATTCTGAGCTTTTGTTCGTGATTTTTCTTTTTTTTCCTTAAAATTGGGGGCCAACCACCTGAAATCCAATCATCTTGTTCGCATAACTTCTTCTCTTGCTTGGGTAACTTCGCCTCTTGTTCGCGTAACTTCGTCTCTTGCTCGGGTAGCTTCGCCTCTTGTTCGCGTAACTTCGAGCAACAAACAACTGACTCGGTTATTTCCTTCCGCACAGACCGAGAACGACTTAGAGGAGAGCAGACAGAAGCTTTCCGCGCGCGCCGAGACCCCCCTTCCCCCTCCGGAGCAGGTAAGTTGGCGTTTGTTGTCGCGTTTCGACACGCGCGTGCATGACGGCGGCGTGACGTCACAAGCGCTGACGTGATCCGTGTGTGTCTATGTCTGTGACTGTTTAGCTTCGTGATGAGGCGACGCGACTCTCCTCCCCATCACGAGACCCCGACCCCCCAGGGGTCGCGATAAGCGAGGACGCCGAACACGGATTTTTGATAGTTGAGCAACAGCGGACCGGAGAGGTGACCCTGCATGCCTGCCTGTGTGACGTGGCGTCCACGTCATAAACGGTTGTTGTGACTCACACAAACAGAAAGGGAAAGTGTTTTTTCGGGTTTTCGTTGATATTTTTGATTGCAGTGCTTATCACGTGATATCTCGGTGTTCTTTGCACAGATTGGTGCCGATTTTTTTGATTTGTGAAATAATTGAGCAGCGCTCGAAATTATTCATTTACACGTGATTTGTAGTCGTGCTAAAGTTGAGTGAAAAATTGCAGAATTTCAAGACGTTTTTTGACAAACCTTTGGGTGTAATAATAAAAAATTGATTCGAGTAATAAAAAAATTGATTCGAGTTGAATTTCTTCCGAAATTTTTCATCAGTAGATCGATATTTAGCGGGAGGTGTATATTTTAAGAAACCATGAAAAGCGTCCATTAAGTCGCATCCCACAGAAAACGCTGAATGTAGCTCATTGGCCAAAACAGTTTTCTTGAGAGCGCCAATGCTTGTTTTTGAATGGGCAGCACTGCATGTTGCATGTCTGTTTGAAGTAACGACCACACGAGTGCTTAGCTTGACAATAATAGCTCGTTGTTTGTTAGCGCCCCCCTGACACTGCGTTGCTGGGCAACGTTTGGCACCACCAGGGAGGGGGGGTGAAACGCGCGTTTGATGACGTCTCATTGACAGGCTTTGTTGCTTCCGACGTGTTGGTTTGGTTGTGACGTGTTGAATGCTGATTCGCCTGAGATCCTTGGGCGTTGCTGCAAAAGAAATAGTCAGTTCTGCCAAACACGGGAACGACATCATCAAAATCTAAACCTACGTTGCCGCGAACGGGGAGTGGGTCGCTCGCTGCGCGTCGTTTCGGCGATTTCCGCCGCACGAAGGGCTTATGCTGCAAAACGTCTTTCTCCTTCAGTGCTTTTTTAAAGCAATAACGCGAATAAGCGTTTGTTCGCTGCAGCAAGGAACGTTTGTTCGCTGTAGCAAGGAACGTTTGTTCGCTGTAGCAAGGAACGTTTGTTCGCTGTAGCGAAGAGCGTTTGTTCGCTGTAGCGATGTTGATGACGAAGCAACTGTTGCTCCTTCCGATGCATTGCAGCAAGCGCTATTGTTGCAAAAGATACGAAAGCGGTTTTTTTTTTGAAGAAGTACAGGTTCGAAACAACCTTTCTGAAAATAAAGCTGTAAACGTGTGTTGGCCAAGGCGTGGTTGGAAATATTCATCGTAGATGCTACCTTCAGTGTACAGTGTGTTCACCGGATGGCCTGCCTTGAATGTTATTTCTGTTACGGCTTAAGTTTGTTGATTGATTTGCTTTTGAGAACCTTGCAAAACGCATGGCCTGGATAGAGTTCCAGTGTTCGTTTCCATGACAACTGGTAAAAAGAGACATAAATCACCTGTTTCGCCGTCTTGCTATCACGCGTGCGTGTGTGCCGCGTAAATATCGCGCGTGCGTGCCGTGTGCATTGCAACTAGCACTTTGCATGGTGGTGCATGACCTTCATTTCTCGCTGTGTTTGTTTTTTATCAGTCACGTGACCATGCGCTTGAGAATGGAAACGCCGAAGACGAGATCGCGAAGCTGAAGGCAAGCGCGCTTTGTGACGTTAACGATGACATAATTTGTCGTGCAGTGTTTTCATCCATTTCTCGTTTTTCCTCGCTCTGCTTTGCTTGGTAACGATTGCTTGTTGCTTTGCCTTCATTTCCGTCACCTGGCACTGTCGTCCTCTAAAGTCGATGACGTGCACACGCCATCCCCCCCAAAGTGCCGGATCCACAGAGGAGGGGGCGGTGCCTGAGACGCCTCCCTGCTCGAGAAGTTAATTGTTCAATCCCTGAAGTCGATTTGTTCACGAAGCCTTGTGATTGACGATAGATTTGCCTCGACTGCTACTAAAACGCGCTGACTCATCACAAACTCGCTGATTCTTTGCAAAGGTGCTGATTCATCACAAAAGCGCTGATTCATCAGCCTCTAACGGTACCTGCGCTACTTTCGCAGGTTAAGCAGGCGGCCCTTGGACCAACCAAATTGTCAAGAAAGCGCGGGAAAAAGGTTTCTAATTAGGTACCGAAACAGCAGCCAATAGTCGTGAACTGGTGTTTCATTTGAATGTCAAATAAACTCGACCGTCAAGCGTTTTGAAAGATGCGCTGTTACAGGGCCGCTGCTGTTGCAAAGAAACGGGCACACATCTATGTAAATAGAGTAGTTGTAGGCTTGAAGACCCATGGGACATAGTGCTTCTCGCTGTGCGGGCGTGTAAGCACTGGACGATTTCGGACAATTTATCGAATAAGTAATAATTTCTTTGCATTCCGACCACAAAACTCGTTACCTTTACATCCTGCTCCTCCGTTTCTCTCCTTTAGCTCCAGCGCCTTTCTTGCCTTCCCATTACGTATTTGTGACGTACCTTGCATCCGCAACAGCTTACGTTATCATCGACGTAGCGTATGTCGTCATCCGCTTGAAGTTAATAATTCGCTTTTGTTTTGAAAACGATTCCTGTCTTTCCCGCACTTTCGAGACGCTTCGAAAAACGCAGCTTTTTCCCGCGCTCGCCCCGTTTACTCGGCGATCGAAGCCCATCTCGCCCCGTGCGACGCAAGCGGGTTGCGCCGAACAAACGACCGCTTCGCGGTCGTCATGGCAAAGCAGCGCGCACGAAGCTTGCTGTCGGGCACCAGCCCGTTTTGCGCGCGCATGCGCATTGTGCTCGTCGCGCCCGCGCGTCTTGTTGCCTGGCAACGGCACGAGGCATTTTACTGCGTCGTTTCTAAGACAGGAGCGGCTGGAGAAAGAGAAGCAGTTGACCAAGAACCTTGGGGCGGCGGCCAACAAATTGCAGACGGTGCTCAAGCAGACCCAGGACCAGTTGAACAAGGAGAGGCTGAAGAACCAGTCGCTTGCTGAGAAGGTAACTTTTGGCCCCCCCCGTTTTCAAAGGGCACAACCCACTTACAAATTCACTGCTTTGTGTTTTCCACTGTATGACCTGAAAGCAACGTGTTTCGGAGCATTGTTGGGAGGTCCATTCCAGCGTATCACTTGTTGGGAGAAGTCTTGCATTCTGTTGGTTATGAGCTCCAGTTTGCTAAAATGCAGGTGTTTTTAAAGCAAAAAGTTAGGTACGCGGTAGGTTCCCGATTTTCTCTGATTCTAGGGGCCTGATGATAATCTTCTCTGATTTTAGGGACCCGATTTTCAATTCTAGGGACCCTGAAACATCTCTTAAAAAACCTGCTAAAATGGCGCCGTTTTTTAAAGATAAACGAAAATCAGTACATTCTGATAAAGGTTACGAACCCCTCAAGAAGAAACGTTGCAATAAATATTCAAAATCAGGTGTTAATCATCGTAGTAATAATCTAAATGTCTGCAAAGCCTATTAACCCTTACATCACTTTCACCGATCCCGGGTTAAGAACTCGTGGTTTAGATGCTCTTGGCAAAATGCAGACCAGGGCTGTAGAACCGGAACCGGAGCCCAAGCAATTTTGGATGGCTGAAGTCGGAGCTTGAATATTGGTTCCGGTTCTGCAGGCACAGTTTGCGGAGCGAGCGAATCATACAAACAATGCAATGCTTTTCAGTTGTCACTTGAGCCAAGGGTCCCGAAACGGGCGCCAAAAACTTCTAGATGCCTGGAGCCGGAGCTTGAAATTTCAGTTCCGACTCCACAGCGTTGCTGCAGGGCGGATTCGATGAAAAATGTGAGACGCTGGTTTTTGACGGAAAACGACGAATTTTTATGAATCCTGACGATTTTAAGTTGACCAGAAAAAGCTTATCGCCATTTTCGCGAGCAATCCTTTGCGCACACTGGAGCTGCTGAAGCGTAACCAACCGACCTCCTCCTTCGCAGACCAAAGACGAGGATTCTTCTTCGTCGTCATCGTCCAGCAGCGAGCTCGACTAATCATTCATCGACACGTCGTGAGCGCCGTCGCCAAGTGATCAAAGCCATCATCTCTCCTCCTCCCACTTCGCAATTCAACGACACGCGCTTCGCAACCATGCCGCTGCTTTCCGAACCTCGTCCGCGCACAGGGTGATTCCCCTTTGTGTCGAACTTTGACCCGAGCGGGCGCTCCTTCGCAGAACTTCCTCCCCCTAGAAGATGGATCGCTTTGGCGCCGGCTCTTTGTTCTTTTTCGCGAATTCCTCACTGCGCCGAGCGCGAGCGATCATTGTGACGTCGTGCAAAGTCGCCACTTATTGCAACGGTCTTGAGCTTTGTTTCTTTGCGATGTTCTCTCGTGATTGGTTCTCGCCGCAATTCGCCGAACGCGCGTGACGTAACAAAGCTGCTTTATGTGCGCGCGAGAAATCCGAAGCGATTGTTTTCGGATCTGAACTTCGGGCGTTTGGCACCTGTGGCTTTTTTACATTTGTTGGTTACTCCCCCCGCCCCATTCATGGCCGTGAGGGCCTTGAAAGGAGAACTCGTTAATTTTATGCGTCGTACTTTTAACTGCTTGAAGCGCCATAAAAGGCCTTCTGTCGTTAAGAACCCGGGGGTTCCAATACGAGGGCCGTCGCCAGCGGGGGGGAGCAATGGTGCCCGGCCCCCCCATTTCATGTAAACCC
>JGI24159J19872_10001881_pt1 | contig 24090 bp, 12 predicted proteins | sample Ectturendosymbi4_FD_19872 | JGI IMG/M metagenome (IMG submission 19872)
ATCGAATGGTTTTAAATGCCTTTCAGGCTGCCTTTAATATTGTGGTTTACCTACGGAATGAAGCACGCAGCAGCGTTTCGAGGAATGCATATTACTAGTGTGACCATTGCAAGTTATTCAATGCATGTCCACACGACAATCTATTTGCTCTAGTCAGCTGTAAACGCAGCACACGGATTTGAAGGTAATATGCCTTACTTCCTGGCCATTGTTTGAATGTCATAGCTGTTTTGTTTTCAGTTGTTTTTTTTTGTAAAAAAACTGAACCATTCTACGTAGTACAGGTCTGTTTCCAACACAAGCATCATGAAACAAACTCTTTTTAGCAATTTTGTATTTTGTTATTCAATGTTTTCGTTTCGTGCTTTTTTGCACTTTACATGTTTGGCCTGCACCAGATTGAACATTTAGAGTTAAATGCGGTACGGCGTGTTGTTAACTCTCGCAACGTCTGACAAGCGATGGTTTTGTTTGTGTTTACGCATTTCATGTTAATGATTGCATTGGACAAACTGGTCGCGCGATTTTCTCAATTTTTACTGAAACAGTGGATGCCGCGGGATGACGATTGTGCTTCTGAAACTGTGCAGGAGAGACCTGGGATTGAGTCTATCCTGCATGGTCAGAATCTGTATATCTGCAAAAAGAGCCTATTTGTTGTGTTGTCTCTTTTCTGCTCTTAACGAAACAGAGTAAATTATAAACATTTTTATTAATTCGCCGAAAAACATTCAAAATGAAAGTGAAACGTTCCTGCCATTTTCCACACAAACAAGTTGCATGTGGTTCTCACAATACCTGATATCCTTTTCTGTGTGAATGAGCGGAATGTTTACAACTTTTCAACTCACTAAAATTACCAATATGGTAAGGGTAAAAACCTTCCTTGTACATAGCTCAAAATTGTTAGAATAAATCTCTAATTTCATCGACCGTGGTTTGACGCTCATCAGGTTGAAAGTCATGATTCTACGGATGTGTGAAGGAAACATCGCTGAAAAATGTCAGGTTCAACTTTCGTTATTGATCACGCGTTGACGGCAAACCTTTGGTCAGATTAAGTATAGAACAGGGGTTCCCAAACTGGGGTACATGTACCCCTGGAGGTACATTTGCCTATATGAAGGGGTACATTTATTGTACAGCGCAACGAATTAACTTTGACACATAAAAACGGAATCTACCTTTATTATACTGCAGTTCTAAAAATCTAAAAGTTCTATTAAAATATCAGTGGATTTTTGCATTTTATTCAGCCTTTTGGTCATAGGAACTTTGAAGGGTACATGCTCATCTGTCGAAATACTGAAGGGGTACATGGTAAGGGAAAAGTTGGGAATCCCTGGTATAGAAGAATAGGCACTCTCTTTCAACAGATCGCGTTGTGCGACAATATCGGTATTGAATTTCTTCTGGACATCTCCGACCAGGCAAGCAAACCTGAAAGGCACTATTCTTTGTTCTATTGTAACTCTAGCGTTAGCAGAGGTCAACAACCACAGCGCTTTATTGTAAAGGACAGCGGTGAACACAAGTCTTAGAATACATACCACAAGCTGTTTCTCCCTCGCGATGGTGAAAGCTCTACTGCACCAGGCAACAGAGAGTTTTTTTGTTAATTAAAGCATATCTCTTTTGGATTGGAAAATTAAAGACTTCTTCAAAGAAACTAAAGCACATGTGACTAGTCTTAGTTGTAAAGAGAACGCGATAGCAGTTCTCAAAATATCTTCAGAAGCTTGTGCAAGAAGACAGTTGCTGTTCAAAACACTTTTTTCATAACGTATTAGATATGCTGTGATTTTTTAAGTGGTGTAACGTTACAGTTACAATAACTTAAAAATTGAAGAAAGGTATGAATCCAAGTAAAACCTTGGTAAATTGTCTAACTTTTCTTAAAAATGTATGTTTCACAAACGTTCTAAGAATTTTGTGGAACTATTAAAATCATGCTAACATAATGTACTTTAGTATTGAACTTTGCTTTGTTAGCCAAAGGTAGATGAAATACGAGAGAGCAGATTTTATATTGCAACCTTTGTTTTCTAAATTGTATTGCCATAATTTTGAAAAACGCTCACAGAAATTAAGAAAGAATATTTTGTTTATGCGATTCATGAGGTAGCCGCAGACCCATCGCATGGAAGAGTAATGCCGTTACATCAGAAGGCATGATTTTTGTTCCTATGTTTCAACATAATTAGCCTCTGGAAATGACAAACTAGGAAAAACATACAGAAAAAATATGTATTCATGCGCAGTAGATTTAATTTTCTACAAAGTGCCAATAAAAGAATCATTCCTCCGTCCTGTAGGTTTTCTCATATTAACGGCCACCCGAGTTAGAAAAACAATTTTTGTCCACTTTTCCTGTACACTTAAAATCATTTTCGTGCTTGGGATTGGCTCTTAGTTGATGGTACCTTTCAGCTCGCAGACGACATTTGTGTTCGTTGATTCGACTTTCTTCTCTTTGACCAGTTGTTTAATATAACTGGAGCCAGTAGTGCAGCTAGAATGAGGCCGAAGAGGCCATGGTCGTCCCGAAACAAACTTGATAAGATTTTTACTGGTGCTTTATATCGATTTTCAACTGTTAGAACATAAACGAAAGGAACAGTCGGACTTACGACGACGTCCTTGACTGGCCCCTCTCGAACAAAATTCTTGACTGCGTTACTCACTGGAGCCATAGTTGCAAGTAAATCTATGAAGTACGTTAGAACGCGAGGAGGAAGAACAAAAAGGCCATCAACATTAAATTCGACATGGATACTTAAGGATTACTTTTCCAAGTTTCTTCTATTTTCAATAAAATTGTAGGGTATTTGTCGGAATGATTTGTTGAGAAAATAAACAACTCTGTGCTTTTGTGATGATGTCTTTACCGCAGGTGGTAAGGCGGCATTCCACCAAGGTACGTCGTCTCGCACCCTTATGACAATGTGCTGAGTTGCTGTTTTGCAATCTAACCGTCACAAAGAAAAACCTGGCATATAATGGCATTACTGTACAGGAAAATAGCCGAAGAAGTTTCAGTTACATTAACTCTATTTCGAATTAGATCTTTTATGGTCAATTTTTATAATGTGCTCTTTTGACACAAAATGATTGCAAAAATGTTTTTATGATTAATGTCTTACAAAGCAAAATTTTTTACTATATTTATTCGGCTTCCGCGAGTAGGTCTGTTTTCTTCGGCATTTTACACCTTTGGCCATACTCACTTTTTCCTAAAATCATTTAAATTCCTATTTCCCTCTAAGTAAAGTGCAAATCAATGTTTGCGCTTGGTAAATTGCTTGATGGAGATATTTCATTTTGTTAACGCAAACATTGTTCTTTCAATTATACAATAAAACAAACATTGCTGAAGTTGAAGTTCATCAAAACCAATATTCTATGAAGTAAAACTTTAAGGAATTGTAAATTCATTTTAAAATCCGAATAAACCTATTTCGTGTTCAGTGGATTAAAGCATCAGTTCAGCATTGATATCAAGGGCAAATTAAAAGCCTGTTTTCATAAAAAAAAGTTTAAACTTACAAAAAACTCAAAACTTTTTGCAAAATTACTTATAATTTTTATAATAAGGACGTTGTCAATTTGCATTAGTCATGTTTAGTAGCAAATATTCCCAAATCATTCATTGGGTAGATCCGGGAAAACCTTAGCCGTAAAATCTGTGCACAAAATTTGTGTTTCACAATGATGAAGAAAGTCGTATCTTACGATAAATGATGAGAAACAAAAGAAAAGTGTGTACAGCTTTTGTTGTGACATCCATTGTTATTGTGATCTGTAGATTTCAAACTCACTCTGGTGCTTGCAATGTTCTTTTTCTACTTAACTTAACCATCAATATCTTGCGCTATTTTCTTTTAGCACTATGACCTGTTGCAGTTTATGATTCACTTAAAGATCAGCTGCTTCTTTAAAGCAGCGAAAGTAATTCTTATCTGGTCTAAATCTTCCACTAATATATCGGAGTTATGTTTTCGGTAATGCATATTGTTATTCATGTTAAAAAACAAGATAGTAAGTTTCGAATACACAAGAAATGATTTCAGAAGAAGTAAATTCATTTCTACAACGAAATAATTAAACTACACAGATTTTTTACAAATAAAAATTGGACATAGATCAACAGAAAACCTGAAAAGCTTGTTGCAAAGTTTCATTTCCACAAATAATTCTGCGATCAGAAATAATCTTCACATTTCTACTTCATAAACTGGATCTTGTATGTTTGAAAGGGCAGTGAGCATAACAATGAAATGCTTGGCCCGTGCAACGCTGTGGATGCACGATGATACTGGCTTAACCTACACTTAATGGAAAGAAACATTCAATAAAAAATTACTCTGACTCGTTTCAGTTTTTCCTAGATGTCCTCGGCGGTTGTAACTGTTTATTGCGTCAAAAACTACGCGCTGTATGACTAAACGTTTTGACCATAATTCATTTTAAATTTTGTTTAATAGTGCAATCAAGGCAATTCAATTTTTTCCATTGAAAATCGGGAAAATGCAGCATTGTTTTTGACGTAATGCACCAATTTAGAAAAGCGGAAGTTTTAGCATACCTTGATGCAATGCACCAATGTGTAAAAACAGTTGTTTTTAGAATCGATCAACATGATCTTATTTAAATCACTGGCTTTTGCGTAGCTGTCTCTCACCCAAAACATATCTTGATAAAATATCAAGTCCTTATTCCTTTTATTGAAGCAAACTTTATCAGAAACTAATAAGACCTCGGCGACAGCGGATATACTATAACTCCTATGCTTTTTTTCAAGTTGGGATCAATGTTTTGAATGCTAATTTTATCATACACTAAAGGTTTGAAACCCAAGGGAGTTTTACGGAGTTGGGTTTTGTATTTCAAGATTTTTATGTAATTTTTTTGTAAAAAACTGGCCATGGCCAAACAACCGTTGATCTTAGATCAGTGTGGTCCAACTGCAGGCCCGCGGGCCGCATGTAGCCCGTCACAGCGTTTTCAGTGGCCCGCGGCAGCATTCAGGAAAAATTTTCAAATCTGAAATTTGTTGAAAAGTGTGTGAGGTTACATTTGTCTCGCTGAATTGCTTGCACTGGACAAAGTGCATTTGCACAACTGCAATGAATAATATCCTTCTGTGTACCGTTTTGTTTTGTTTATTCATTTTTCGAACAAATTAGAAGGTCGCCTGTCTGGATAACCTCTGTGTTTTTCGGTGCCCCGTCATTCGTTGTTTTGAAGAGTACATCTGGCGCAAAGAACTCAGTAATATAAATATTTCTATCCAGTGGCGTAACTAGAAGTTTCAGCCAGGGGAAGGCGAAACTTAGCTTAATAGGAAGCCCGCTGGTCACCGTAGGGAGGACACTAACCAACACTCAGGAAAACGTTAAGAAATTTATAGTGAATCCGGATGTTGCGCATGTCAAAATTAGATTTAAAAACCCGAGAACACCACGAAAAACACAAAACATCAACAAACTATTGAAAACGAAAAGAATAATAAATATAAGAATGCAAAATAAAGGGAGCCTGACTTTACATTTAATTTACCAGGGCGTGGACCACCCTCCCTGCCCACCGTCAGTTACACCACTGCCTCCATCTCTCCGATAAACGCGGCGTTCCCCAAGTGGCCCTCCAGACGAATTCATTTCCCATCCATGCAATAGGTAATTTTAATTAGAACAAGCATAACATCCTTTGATAAAATATACGATACTAACGGTGTTAGAGACTGCAGAGAGCTTCTGGAAATTAGGTAACAAAGATAGGTTTCCCGAACTGAAAGATTTGGCACTAAAAATGCACTCGATGTTTGGAATCACGTGTGTGAGAGTACATTTTCTACGATTAAGCAAGTCAAATCTAAAAACAGAAATCGAATGGCAGACGAAACACTGGACGATAGTCTCCGACTTGCACCACTAACACAGATATTTATAAAGGAACGATAGTGTCAGATTTGCCACAGAGACCACAGGCGCCACACTGATAGAGATTTGTGATAAATTGCTAGTTGCTATTGTGTACAAATTTCAATGATGCACTCACGCATCTTCCCTTTTAGTTTGATGTTGTGAATCTGTTGTTTTACACATCATTTCATTGGAAATGGCCCGCGAGCTGTCACGATTTTGTAAAACGGCCCTGAGGTCAAAAGTAGTTGGACCACGCTGGCTCAGATGGTGCTTGCGAAAAAAATGTATTTTAGATCATTCCAAGTTTGCAAAATGATGTATCGCCTGAGATAGTTCGGCAATGTGTTTACTCTTGGAAATATTATTCTTAATGCAAACAGCTGCTGAGTCAATCCTGGTCTTGAAACAGATGAAAAGCAATTGCCATTGGAAAAAACGAATCGATTCGCAACTGACCCAAACAACTCTTATTTAAAAACCTGATCTGATTCTTTTGCTATTACTTTCGTGAAAGATACTTGATTAGAGCCTGGAAGTAACGAATCGAAAGGCTTCCTGCCAGGTTTTCTTCAATGCCGCTGAAAAACAATGTTTTCAGTGGCTGCTTCAGAAAACTTGCAGGTGCTTTTGATAACGTTACTTTAATCAAGATTTTGCTTATGATGCATGACTTCAGCTCAGATTTTATCGACAATCTTTTTTCTTTACCCAGCACTGTACACATAGAACAAACGTTTTCAATAATATCAGTTGTAAAGCATCAATATCGAAGACATGGATGCTTCGTTTCGGAAAATGCACTGGAACAGTTGAAAATGTTCATACAGGCAGTAGGTTGATTTGCAAAAGTTGTTTAAACCCTTCTTGAACTTATTTATCATCTCAGATGATACTCTGCTAAATGTCAAAAACTTGTCTTCCTGAGACGTTTTGTTGAATTCTTCATTTTGTCAGGTTTGATGGGCGTCACTTTCACATCGATTATTGCTTTTAAATATGTCGAAAATTAAAGAAATTACTATTTACTCACTTCATACTTTAGCACGAAGTACACATAGGAGACTGTCAATTGTAAATTAAAAGGAAATTTTTAAGAATGTCCAATGCCCGTAAACTATTTAAGCTTTTTAGCAACCATAAAAAGTATAAAAATGTTAAAACTTTTTACGTGAGAAATCAAGAAATCGGAATATTAGTGATGGTCAGGTCGCAACTGACTGTTTGCAGCTGATCGGTGGCGTTTTCATTAGGATAGTACGAGGTTTCAGAAACAATACTTCAGTAATTTTGTGACTAATGGTGCTGTGGAAATGACTAAATCGTTTCTCCTAAATTATATAACACTTAAGTGTTCTGATTCTAGTGCTACGTTACTCAAGGGAGGCTAAATACAACATAGGACATGGACAACCAGCAATCGCCGCAGATAACTGAAAGGGAAACCGCAGAACAGGAAGATACTGAAAGTGGGAGAGTGAGTAATGCTTCCCAATGTAATAACTAACGGTTAGAATAAATCAATGCTAGAAATTTCAAAATCAATAGTTTCGATCCTCAGCAAACTCCAAAAAAACGAAACGCGATGGTCAAGACACAAACCACGAGTCGTTCTTCGCGTCGTTTTGATAAATGAGGGAAAAGCTTTTTCGAAAACGTCCAACATAGCTTCATTCAACTAACCAAATTTTGCGTTATTGTTTCCAATACTATTTTCTTAGACTTTCAAGTTTTACTTTGCGTCTGTTAGTTTCAAGATTAATTTAAAATTTTCTTGCAGGTTCAAGAAACTCGGGGAAAACACAATGGAAGTTGTTTTCGAAATAACAGCTTTGATATCGATTCTGAAAATATAGTTTATGTGAATGACGGAAAAAACTTGATCATCAACCTGTCGCAGCGTGCTCTATCAAATGAAGAAGTCACTGTTTTAGAAAATGCCCTCAACAAAGGTTCTGCTTTACTTGAGTTCAGTAGTATTGACATGGAGGCCAGTTTAGAAATCCTCTATCGAAAGCTACTGCCATTAGCTAGTGCCGAAGAGTTGCAATTGAAAAGATTGATTAAAACGAAGTATTCAGAATTTAAAAAAGATTTTTTCAAACACAGCGAATCTGTCGAAAACGGTTTTTCACTTGTTTGCTCAAGGGAACTGGGTGGTCGTTCTGAATAAAAAGGCTGCTGATGATGAAGTTAGGAACGTATTAGAAAAATCAACAAAATTTAAAAGAATTAATCTTAAAACTGGAAACAATCACTTGCAAAAAGTTGAGCGAACTTTGAGAGTCACTTGCAAAAAACTCAGCGAACTTTCTAAATCGCTCGAGACGTTACAAACTAACACAAAAATACCAGTCATGGTTTGTATTCCTGAAATACGACATGAAAAAATTCAGTATCAGCCGATTTTGCATTTCGACAGGGTTTATGAGCACACCCATGTTTGCTGGCTTGTAGAAAAGCTATCCGATATTGGACGTCATGCAAATGACATCAGTAGTTCAAAGCAATTTGCCGAATCAGTAAATTCCCGAAAAATTTATGACGATCAAATGTGTTCTTTTTTCGTTGATGACCTTCATCTTAACATTCCAACAGATTTTTGCGTTGACCTTATACTAGAAAATGTATTTAAAGAACAAAAAGAATTTTATGATTTAGAGAAAGAATATCTATGTAATTTGCTCAAAACTGTTTGCATGTCGATAATCAAGTTTGACGAAAAATACTACAAGCAGGTCGAAGGCGTTTTGTTGGGTTCACCGATTGCGCCACTACTGGTTGATGCTTTTATGAACTGGGTTTTAAATGAAATGCAATGTAAATGTGATGTGAAACCAACAGTTCTTCTCAAACATGCGGACAGTCTTTTTTGTGTGTTTGGTTGTGAGGAAGATACGGACAATTATTTCTGCAAATTGGAACAAATTTGCAGCGATAAACTGAAAAGGAAGACCAGCGTTTTTCAGGATAAGGCGGTTGAAGGTCAATTAGTGTATTTGGGTGTTCTGGTCAAAAAGGAGGGTCATCAGCTTAAGTCTACAATTTATGATCATCAACAAAAACCTGGGTTTGAAAATCGACGAGACGGACAAAACTTTATGAAGGGCATGTTCCAGTGTATGACTGTTACAAGTAAAACTCGATGTTTAGAAGCGTTTTATTCTGAAATGACTGGAATTAACGCCGCAGCGATGTTGCGCAATGCTGCTCAAACGGATAAATCATCTACTCCACACGAACGCCAATTTATCTCAATCTCAAAACTGGAAACCTTTGCGTCGGATTTAGGAAAAAGCCTGAAAGAGCTTCTTCCAAATTTACCTTCTGATTTGGAAGAACATCAATTGTTCTACAAGCACCTTTATTGCTGGGAAGAGGAAGCACCGTGGGAAGAACGTTGCTACGTGGTGTACAAACTTAGTTGTAAATATGAAGGATGCGAGAATTGCTACATTGGCCTAACCCAAAGAAAGCTTCAAGATAGAGTCAAGGAACACCAACGAAAAACAATCAATTCAAAAGCACAAGATCATTGTCATGAGAATGATTTTTCAAAAGAATGGATTAATTTTGATAAACCAGAAATTGTAGTCAGTGCTGATACGCTCCTTGATCTTAAAATCAAAGAAACATTATACATTCAGCACACAAATCCACAGTTTAATATCAAAAAGTCTTCCACAAAAATGTTTCTGTTCAGTGGTTTCTAAATTTACCTACACAGTAAAATATTGTGCTTTCTAAACTTCGATTGTACTGTATAGGTGAGTTTAGAAAATTACTCGGACATGATGCACGACCATTCATTCACGTATTTTCGTGCCCGCTTTTCCTCTGGTGAGGGTCGCGGGCGCAGTAGCCCCAGGAGAACTCGAAATGCATCACGGTTTTCAAAAATTTCAGGTAGTTCTGCCGGATCCACTCGAAGACAAAACAAGGCCGGAGATGTTGTGACACCATGTAGGGAGATGTAGACACTCCAATGGTACAGGATCAATATTTAAGTAAGGACGGCAACTGAGAATAGTCAGTCAAATATAACGTGATATTTTTGATCAACAACGTCTGGGAACTTCTCATTACAAAAAGCTTTACATAAATAATCGGTTCAAAATCAAATTTGAACTTCACAACATAAAACGTAGAACATCAATTTTTCCGTCGCTCAAGAAGACCATCCCATGAGTTTGCCTGAAATTCTCAAAGTGATGCACTTTTTCGCCACTTGCTGCCTTTGAAGAGATACATAATGCCTCGTTTTCTATGATTGCCAATTTTTATACCAACTTCGTTGCACGCAGCTGTAAACTGACTTAGTGCATATTGGAGGGGTTGTTCAGAAGAACCAAGCAACACCAATCACCGGCATAAACCGAAGGGCAGACTTGGGAGACAAAAACGCATGCTTTAAGATTTATGAGAATATCTGTTAAAGACAAGCTGAAGAAGGTTGGCGACAGCATGCACCACCCCGGAGTCCAGCTCGTAAGGCAGAGCTTCCTTGGGTTGGTAACGTTGGCACGGTCACGAAAACGTCATGGGAATGCCATGACACAATAGCCGAAATCAAGGGGCCATCAACGACGTATTCCTCCCAAGACAGTTCAAACCTTTTCTCGAGGAAACTGGTCAAACGCTTTTTCGCGGTCGAGGAAGCAAAACGTGACGTCTTTTGTACATTTCTAAATTTTCTTGAAAATTGATTGGACAATGAAAAATTAATCTCTGGTGCTACATCCATTTTAAAATTTTACAGAATATATTATCCAGGTTTTGTGGCGAAATTTCGTGCAATTACTCCTCCCATACGACCACAGTACTCATTTGAAATGACGTCTGTTTTTGGCGTTCAAGCATTTACCACATGCGAAAAAGGGCAGTGTTTTTTAAATGTTTGGAGAAAAAAGAAAAGGTGTGTTTTTTGCTAATACTCTCTTGCAAAAATGTAAATTATTATCTGCACTTTCCTATCCTTTATTATGTAAATTTCCTAAACGTACTGTGCCCCACTGCTAACTTGCTCATGAAACCATAGCTTCGTCGAGCTAGAGATTAAGCAATCGGTTAACTACCGCAATGTTTAAAATGTTCAGGCTTGGTTATGCAATTTGGCAGTTTCTTTTTTGATTGCCTTTCTCCGAACGCCAACTCTGAATCTGCCCCTGATTGTGGCGCTTCTTTCAAAGTACTTGGCACAGTCCCGTCGCCACGGGGGGGCTTTGGTGGGCTTAGCCCCCAAACAAAGTACTAAGCCACCCAAATCGAAATACGAAACACTATAAGTCATTGGAGGTTTTATCATCTTTTTAATATCAAGCGTCCCCGGAACAAACGCAAAGCCCCCCCACACGAACGTAAAGCCCCCTAGTGAAGACTTCCTGGCGACGGTTCTGACTTGGCATACACTCCTCTACAACGTCTGAGGAATTTGTATGATATTTCAGCAGTTGCTACTGATGCAAAGTTTTTCACTTGAATGGAAAAGTGAAGCTACGTAAAAATAACCAAGCGTATTTCCAGTAGTGGTTTCAGTGAGTGTGCAGGGTGTGCAAACTGGACCCCCCAAAGTGCAAACTGGACCCCCAATTTACATTTACACGCTTTGAAAGTTCCCCCGTTTTTAGTTTACGCGCTTTCAAAGATGTATGAGCTTTTGCTTATGATTGTTTTTTTGTCATAATTATTACATATTACTTAGTAGAATAGTAGAAAACTTATTTTATTTTGCTATATAAGATTGTGACTATTGATTTGTTTTAGCACATTTGGATTGTAAACCTGAAGATAAGAAGCCACACTAAAATGATAAAACATAATTAGCCTACGATCGAAGGACAAGAGACTCCAGTAAAAATGTTAGAGGTTCCCAACCAGGATGTTAAGAGTCCATAATCAAAGGATAAGCATGCTCTTTATTCTTTGGTCATGGATAAGAGGGGCAATAATCTTCAGTAAAAAGGTATGGGTCCCTAATCAAAATTAAGAGGTTTTATTTTGAGAATGTTGAGCCTCTACTTTTTTGAATCATTTTGCTTATCCAGTTTAGCTGCTAGATACCATTCTTTCGTGAAAATCTACTAGTTACACAGTTTGCATATCCTTTTATCAAAATACCATGCAGATAAAAAAATCAGTATAATACTATTTATTCAGTACGCACCAACGATTTTTAGTTTTATGATGTTAACTTGTTTAAATTTTTACTGCCATGAGTGTAGCGGTTGTAGTCTATTGAAATTTTTGATTCAACACTGCATATTTTATTCATTCCAGTCTCATACAAACATTATTTTGATTAGTGTTTTCGTAAATGGTTTTCTATAGAAAAAAGACATGTTTATATGATTTTTTTTAGAAAAAGACAATATGTAGGACCTGTTGCATGGGGTTGATTTCTAACAATATTAAAATGTTACCATTACATATGTTTTCATATCAAGTAAAATCGCGACCGCTTGCTGTGTATTGACTCTTATGTGTGATATATACAGCACGTGATTTGTAAGATGTTTCTGAGAGTTGACCTTAAACTGAGCACACTTTTGTTTTTTTGTTTTGTTTTTGTTTCATTTTGAACTCCTGTTTTGTGCTTCACCTCTAATATTGAAACTTGAAAGTTATTGAATGTAGGCTGGGCTTGATTAAATGACTGCTTCAGCCGTCTTTCGCCCAACCTGTGCTGTTTGTTTCAAGCTTTGTCGATTGAAATATGTTTCACTGCTGAGTACTTACAGCGCAAACATGACTTGACTTATCAATGAAAAATACATATTTTCGAAAAATTTGGTTATTCGGTGGAGTGTAACACATCCCAAAAAAATTACAGTAGGCCTACGTAAGATGTCCGGCCCTCGAACTTTTGTGTAATAGCATATGTGGCCCTCGAACAAAAAAGTTGGGAGACCCCTGCCTGCCATACAGCGTTAATTTTGCGGCTGCTGAGTATTGCGTTTTTTGTGTTGAGGCTGTCTGCAAAAAGAGCGACACAAGAATCGTTAATCGCTTGGAAAAGCGTTAATCTTAGGACACATGACTCTCAGTCAACCTTATGTTTTCAAAAACCCATGATCCCGAGTGACCCCATTTTACCATGTTGGAAACAAAGGCTGTCAATCTTTGTAATGCTGCTGTTAGGCTAAACCTTTGCGAGTGAGGATCATCGCCATGGAAAGAAATCTAAAGCGAACCCAGTGTCAAGCGAAATTTCCGACCTCTGCGAAATTTCTGACCTGTTAGTGTTTTTAAGTTATTTTGCTTCTCAGAATAAAGAAATAAAGTCTGGCAATTACTATTTTGATGTGTGTTGTGTAAATTAAAACATTTTGGCTAGATGTCAGGAACCCGCAACAAGCTGTAGCACGGGAATAGCGTTAACCATTGAAAATTTCGGACTTAGTCGTTGACTTCAATCATTTTTGCTTTTCTTACCCTAACCCAAACCCTAACCTGACACACTTATCTATACACGAATTCCTAAGCCCTATTAATCAGTTGTATCAGCGTATTTGATATGTACAATATTACTCTGTGCATGCGTACATGGTGTGAAGCAGGGACGTCGGAACGTCGGTAGGGAGGGGGGCAGAAAAAAAGTTGAGGGCAATGGAAACTTATGAAAAACAAAAAAATCGTTATCAATTATCAAGCCCGTAACTAGTAGGGGCGTAGAGGGCTTAGTCCCCCCTGAAGAAAATTTTGTCCCTCCCTGGACAAATGTGTTGGACATAGTTTAAAAAATTTGGGCCCCTATCTGTAAACTCTTCGCCTCCCCTGGTGTCTCAATCTGGTTAGGGCCTGCCAATTATGCTTGCTACCGTTCAACAATAATGTTGACTTCGAAAATAATAAAACAAACTATAGACAACACGTTTCAATTTGATCTTGATCAATCATAAAATTACTTATGGAAAGACACCTTTGACCCCGTTGTCCCTCGTTTGAAAGGTCAGGGATTCAATGCCACTGCTCTCCGACGTCACTGCTTGCCGCTGTCCGCAGTCACTGTCTCGCTACATTACCTGCCGAGATGTCTGCGTTCAAGAGTCACATACAACAAAACGCCTAATATCGTAACTTGAAGTGAACATTTGAAGAATTGCTGCCATGTTATTATTATACGATGAACACCAACAGTAAAACAATCCGCTCGCAAGTTTGGCAACTTGCCCCTGCAGTCAGTAGCCTAGCCAGACCAAAAATTTTTTTTGGGAAAAATTTGGTGGGTGCAAAAATGTTTGATTTTAGGCGAATAAAACTATTTTGTTTGTGACACCGCCTCTCAAAGCATAACTGATTATATGTTCTACAAATTTTGGGGGACATGGTCCCTAGGCCCCCCTGGCTACGCCTATGCCTGCAGGCAAAAGAGCGGACATGAGTGAAATGCAAGCTCAGCACTGCATGACACCAAAACAGTGAACCTGACTCTTGTGCCGTATAAGTGTCGTACAGGCAAATAAACTGTTATTGCAAGAAATAAATCATTTAATCGGAATTGAGCTGCTGACGTCAAATTTTCTAGAAAGTTTTAGGTCTTAGTCCCAATTTCCAGATAGGGGCAAATGCCCGTTTTGACCCCGGGGCAGATCCAGCCAATAAGGTTAGGGGGGACGATTTCAGTAATATTTGTTATTCAAGTCTCATTACGGGTTCACTACTTTAAGAGAGATGAAGTATACTTCACAACACTTCTGTGACAAAACAATTGATGACAAAATAGCCATGTATTGCGAATGCTCTCCGAATTGTACACAATCATGGTAAATAAGGTTAACTCGTAGGTTTTAGGGGAGAGATCGCCCCTCCTGGATTCGCCCCTGTTTTGACGCCCCTGCGGACGCCCATTGCTTTCACGCACCACGAGTTCAAAACTGTTTGCTTGAGTTCAGTGTAAAAGCAAACCCATAACCATAATAGTCATTCTTTTCGACATTTACATGTTTAGCAACAATGTTGACCTCAAAACTAATAAAAGAAATGATAGAAAACCATTCTGAATTTTAGGTGTGCGCAAATAGCTCCAATGAAGTTGTTTCAAATTGATCTTGACAAATCAATAAATTACTTATGATACTGGTATGTAAGGGCACCTGTGCCCCCGTAATGCACCCCCGTTCCGGCGTCCCTGGTGTGAAGTCAGAAATTTCGCAAGTCAGAAATTTCTGACTTCACACCATATATACATGCACAGAGTAGTTGTTGTTATGCAGTTGTTGTTATGCACAGAGTAGTATTCTCCATGTCAAATACGCTGAGAAAACTGATAATTAGGGCTTAGGGTTTGGTGTTTAGGTAAGTGTGTCTGGTTAAGTTTGGGTTAGATTTAGAAAAAGAAAAATAATTGAGGTCTAAGAATAAGTCCAATATTTTTCAGTATTTATAGTTATACCCGCACTGTAGCTTGTCATGGGTTTCTGACATCTTACCAAAAAGTTTTAATTTACACAACCAAAAAAAACCTTGAGCCAAAAAACTGACTCATTGGATTGGCGCCCATGGCTGGGTAAAGTTGGTCAAAAAAACGCAAGAACACCCCAACTTGTGACGACCCCCACAGAGAACCCCAATCCAAAACAAAAAATTTTGTTTCAAAGTAAACTAGAAGACGTGCCGAATCCGTATATGGTTTAAACAGCTCTCTAGCTTAAGCAACCGGCGAGTTATGGAGTTGCAAAGATTTGCAATCTCTGGTCAAAAACGTGGCCGTTGTGGGCCTAAAAGGGTAAAAAACCTCCACTTGTCCATCAGTTCTTCGTACCTAGACTGACTGCTTTGAATTGCTGAAAAGTTCAGTCTCCCCTTAATATATGGAACCATAACTGGAGCCGTAACTACTTGATCCAGAGCTGGATTCCTGTCAGACCACTCCTGGCTAGAGCTGACCTGGGAATACTGATGGTTGAAGGGTATAGGTATTCCAGTTTCCCAAAATTGCAGAACTCCCGAATTCCACAAAACCCATTGCAAAATAGCATCATACAGGGGCTCATCCTTTGTGATAAAACACATGAATTGTGACGCAATGATATGTACTAAAACCATTGTGGAGAATGAAACTACCGGTGAGCGTGGGGCTAATTGTTGACTGAACTAAAGGATCATGAAAATTAAATCAAAAATCCTAAGTTTTTTGCATCTGGATCGCACGTATAGCCTCCTAAATGCCAGGAATACTCATTTACTCTTGGAATATTTCAACTGTTTGGATGTTCACAAAAAGGGGCAATTGAATGACATACAATTTTTTCAGTTCATGCGGCATACTACTAACCTTGATAGGTGGCAGATTATTCTTGTCTTGGACATGCTGGACCAACAAGCAACTGGTCATGTTCGTTTTCCGGAGTTCTATTTGCTGGTTTGCATTCTAGTCGCGTTGAAGGACAAAGAGGAAAAGGAGTTTATATTTCGTCATTCAAAGGTAGTGTTTGAAATGTTGGACGAGGACGGCGGAGGGACGATATCAGCAGATGAGTTTGGACAGTACGGTTTCTTGTTTAATTTGAAAGATCACGCAATGAGAGATATATTTTTTGAATTTGACGTCTCTGGCGATGAAGAACTAGATTACAAGGAATTTAAAATGTTTGCTATGGCGTGCATCGATAAACAAAAAGAACTTGACCAAAAGAGGAAAGACAAGCTTTTGAAAGGACAAGGGGATCATCCCAGCCAGAAAACGAAATAAAATATTATTTATCAACTTCCTGAGCGTAATGAAGCTGTCTGTGAACAGCAATTGAAGTCTGGGAAAGCTTTATTGCCTATCGCGAGAGTGCACGACATAGAAAATGGGAAGTTTTTTGCAAAAAGATGAGCAAAAAGGCACAAAAATACCTTACTTTGCCTTTGCAGTTTACACGACGTCATTTCCTAGCATGAGCGTAGGGGGCCAAAAAATCCTGTGGCAGCCACAACGCTGTGTTCAAAAAAGTTTGTTCGCACCCAAAATAATATTTTCAAAATTTTTTCTATTTTCAAAAATGGCATATGTAATGCAAATTTTACCCCATTAATACCAGAAAAGAGCTAAATTGACAAAAAAAAACATTTTTTAAAAACTTACAATTTCGATCCAAATAAATTTATTTAATTTTTACCCACTGCGCATCTGGGGAGGCTAATGGNGACAGCGCAGAGTGCTGCTACTCTNGGAGACTTGAGGACCACGCTTAAACGGCAATCTCGCCATAAGCTAGTGAGTGGAAACTGGAACATCACTTCACTTAAGTGAAAGAGCACGAACTGGTCGAGGAAACCAAACTATATTCCCCGGATGTTGTTGGCATCTCTTCGACAAAGCGTCGTGGTTCTAGCATTATTTTAGCTGGACGATGGATGAAAACCAGGAATGTCAAGAAACTTTCTAGACCAGCTATGTCCAACCCGCGGGCTGCATGCGGCCCAGTCAAAGATTTTGTGCGGCTGCGGCCCAGTTTAGGTTTTGCTGCAGTTAAAGTATCCGACATACTGTCCACATGTCCTTACATTTATAATCTTGAATTTGACATTTTTGATGCAGGTGGTCCTTAGCGCCGTTTTAGCACGTCTGTTACCATTACAGTAAGGATTCGAACGCTTTCAGTAAAATAGCTTGAACTAACTTTAGTTTGGTAAGATCAAAGTAAGTCATTCAATGTGCGGCCCCGGTTAAGATATTGACATCATTTTTGGCTCAGTAAGTCATTTGAGTTGGAAATAGGTGTTCTAGACCCACTCTAGCCTGTACTGGGCAAACTGTGCTGCCTCAACGCAAAAATCCGCAGCGCGCATGGTGCAAGAGACCAAAGTGTAATCTTAGGAGAATTTCGGACATACACTGGGTGCGAATTACTGGCAAGCAAACGAAGTGTTCTGGCAAACTATACGGCATCTTCGCGGCAAAAGATCTCGTACTGTTTGATCCATGGAAAAATAAGATGGGGTCAGGCTCAACAATGAGAAGGATATTCTTGGTAGATGCAGAGAGTATTTCAAAGGTATTTTCAAAAGGGTATTTCAAACCCAGTTACTATCACAACTCCGAAAAGAACACGGATTAAAGTTGGGGGAGAAAATACCATCACTGCAGCCGACGTCTCTCTTGCTGTCAAAACACTGAAGACTAGGAAGGCTGCAGGTTGTGATGAAATCCAATCTGAAATGCTCATAGCCTCAAACCGAGGACTTCTTTCGCTGACTCATGTGTGTCCGGTGGCCTGGTGTTCTAGAAGAGCACCAAAAGATTGGCAAACTGGGGTGATCATTCCATACACAAGAAGAGTGACAGGACTGAATGCACTAACTACCGGGGCATCTCCCACCTTAAATTGTATCCAAAGTGCATTGAAAAAAGATGTCACGAAATAATTGAACCAAAGCTGGAGGATACCCAGTATAGTTTTGTCCTGGCCGTAGCACTACAGACTAAACATTCACTTTCCAAAAAATTTTCGAGACATCTTGGTAGTATACCAAAGCCGTCTCTTCATACTTTGTCGACCAGTAGAAAGCATACAACAGGGTTCCTCGGGAAAAGCTTTGAAAGTGTTGTAGGAGTACGGTGTTGAGAGCCGGCTGGCTGAGACCTCGGGTAACGCCTGTTGCAACCTTTCCTTTGGCTTTGGTCTGAATGTGCGATTCACCACGAACGGGATGTGCCCCAAGAACAACACCCATGTATATGTGGCGCGAACAGGGGCGGCCTTTAGCTGATTGGACCAATTGCTTCCGATCGGGCCCCGCACTGAAGGGGGGCCCGCGCTACGTCTATTGACCTACACAAGTTTACGCAGGAACCACAGTTTTTTAAAGCGTGGGGCCCGTTGCCAACGAAAATCAAAGTGAACTGCGCGATATTTTAATAATTCTCATTCATCATAATTCGTTCTGGAATCGCAACAGTGGTCATTTATTTCGACGTGTGGTCTCGTCTTTACAATAGCCGATAGTCAAAGCAGAGAGGGTGTACGTTTTGAAGCTGTTTTTTGTTTCAGTTGCAAGTACTTAGTAGGTTACTGCTGTTTCAACAGTTACTGCCACTTGTGTTCTGAAAGTTAATTTTAGCTTGTATGCAAATGTGTGCTGCTTATTCGGTCTTTAATAACGTTATGCATTTTCCCTCGTAATTTGTTTATTGCTCTCAGGATTTACAATCGACCATCCCAGTGACGTGGCATCCCGAGAAAGAAGCTTTCGAAGCTGAAACTAATCACAATCTATTTGAGATCATCAGTCCAACAACATCGCCCACATAGTTTGGCGATTATGTCCATTGAATCCGAAATTAGCAGAGGTTTACTTGGACAAAATTCTGACGAATATAGCTAATGCTAAATTACGAAAAATAAGTTTCTCTTAGCAAATGCATTTTTCTATTGTAGGCTACAATAGCCTAAAGCAGGGCTGTGGAGCCGGAACTGAAATTTCAAAGCTCCGGCTCTGACTCCAGGCATCTAAAGTTCTTAGCTCGAGCTCCGGATCCAAAATGATTTGGTGCATTGAAAACTGAGAACCATAAACTATGGTCTTATTTGTGCAGATGAAGCGAAATGATATTATTTGATGGGTAGTGGGACATGCGCTAAAAGTTTGAGAAAACCTGATCTACACACAAACAAGCTTGGGCATCGGTAGGATTTTTTTGCATGGGGGCAATAGTCGATTTTTCCAGTTGGTCAGGCAGTGGCGATTCTAGAATGAAAAAAGTGGGGAGGCCACTGCGGGGCCAATGGAAAAAGTAGGGGGGCAACATAAGTGTCTATGTTGCATGGTGTTTTTCGTTATTTTGAAGATTAAGTTGCTATGATTAACCCTATGAAACTTTACATAGGCTTGTGAATATCGTTAAATATGAACTAGCGTTATTATTCACTAGAGACGCCTAAACGCCACTGTAGATGCAATCACTAAGGTGTACTGTTATGTCGAATATTCTGTGCTAACCATGCAACTTCCACAGCACTGCACATGTAAAACGAAACAATTTATTTTCTGTACACAATCTAAGCCACCCCACATGAACGAAAACAGCTCCACGAAAGTGAATACAATTCACATCAGGCCCGTAGGTTTTCTAAGAGGGACCCAAATTTTTTAAACTATGTCCAATAGTTTTAAACTACGTCTAACACATTTTCCCAGGGAGGGAGAAAAATTTTAAAGGAGGGGATTCGCGCCCACTGCGTCCCCAAGTTACGGGCCTGATTCAAATGAACGTGAAATCGTTCCGACCACGAATTCCATCTTGACACAGAGACAAGTAGGCTGTTGATAGAAATTAGTTTCGCCAAAATATTATTATCTCAAAGAACATAAAAATAAACCATCTGCTAACAGATTGGTGATTACTGACGAATCCGTTTTTGTGGTAGCTTATGGCCATTTTGTGATTGTGGTGTAACCATAACAATGTTATGCAATACGTACTATTACGAGTATAATGCCCATCTGCAACGTGGATAGGATGAGGAATATTTAATGCAGTATACAGTTAACAGCAGCGAGGTTTCAGCACCGGTTGCACCCAAAGTAGCAAAGCAGCGCCGCAGATAGGTGTGCATCGGCGTTTAGGGCGTGTACCTGATAGCAAGATGTAACAGCTGGCGTACAACGTATTTTGCAGAATATTCCCAACAAAGTCGTTCATTATAATATTCACACTGAATTTTCCTCTGGCTGATCCTCAGAAGCTGACTTTTCAACCCTGCGTTGATTTATGACTGTCTTGTCATAAGCGAAACACGCACTAACTCTAAACCTAAAAAGATTCACACAAATAGACAATTGAGCAATATAATGCTAACACAGATCCCTGCACAGTCTACATTAGAATTTTATATCATCACCATCTCAATGTAATTTAATACTTCGAATATCATGTCGACTGTCATATTCATCAACGAAATCATCTAAATCTATTTTTCAGCTCGTAACTTTCAATTGATAGGAGATCAATGATATCCAATCTTTCACTGGTCATGGAAGTTTTAGGAATTGTTTTCACTAATTTCATTTTTGAAAAACTTCTCTCGCATGAAACGCTGGGGACGGGAAGAGTTACAGCTGCCAGCAACAATCAAACGCAGCTTTCTAAGTAGCTATAAATGAAAAAAATTGATCGAAAGATTTAGGCAGCTTCGACTCCTTCCGAAGCAAATTATTTGCCTAAGTAATTTCATGTTTTAAGTAATTTTCACTGAATTAATATAATTTGCGAATTCTTTCAAGTGTTTTTCTGATAGAAATGTTTGACCTCCGGGGCAAAGAGCTGAAATACTTGAAAGAATTGCTTGTGAATGAGAACAGAAAATCCGCACAGAATTTATGAGGTTGCAGGACATGTGTGGGTAGAATTAAAACCGAAGTCACGAACCGCTTACGTGAGATGTTTCGAAGTCGTATACACAAGGCAGCAGAACACAATACTGCAGCGAGGATAAATTTGGATATCGTGCCCAACATGCTAAGAAATGGCGCCCGATAAGTTAGAAAATGGTGCCCGATGTTGTTTTAACAAGTTTGATTGCAGGTTATTTATATCTAAGCTTTCTCAGTTTGCGTTTTACTTGTCTCATTCACTCTGTCATTTTCAAAAAGTTTAGCCCAAACTTGCTGCAAGTGTTACAACCTCTCGACTAGCTTTGTGTTGAATGTGTGATTCACCACGAACAGGATGTGTGTGGAGAACAACACCCACATATGTGTGGCGCGAACAGTGGCGTGCAGAGGGGGGGCGAACAGGGCGCCGGCCCTGGGCATCCAAGTCCAGGGGGGCATCCAAAGAGTGAAATTGCAAAAACTGAAATGCTATAACTGGATGATTTTTCCTATTGTAAGTCTACTAACACATGTTGCATGAATTTAATTTTACGAAACTTGTTTTGTTGTCAATACTAATTTTTACGTATTCAAATGCCAGTAATTCGCAGCTTCTTCAATACCAGGGACCTATACTTTAGGTGTGGGGCGCACACTCAATCAAATTGATAGTGCTGACGTGACTTGTTCCAGATCGTGCGGTCAAGGGAAAATCACAAAAAAGGGTTGAAAGATAAAAAAGCCGGGTTTAAAAAAAACAATTCACATGTTTTGTTTTTTTTATACGGGTTTTTCTTTTTTTTAAAAGAAACAGGTTTTTGTTCTTTTTTTGGAAAAAACACAAAAACACTATTCTGAAATGCTTTTATTGTATGATGCAAAATCACCATTTTCAGAATTACACAATAATAACTTTTTATACCTATTATGGCATTCAAATCTGAGAGTAAAGAAATGTACGCCATCTTTGTTTTCGCAGTGTTGTTGGTCAATTCACTCCATATTGGTAAGGTTTGGCAAGCGAGAACACAGCAGACAGAGAAAAGCCACGCCCACACAAACTCTGCCGTTTCACGTCACGTTTATGTAGCCTACATGCCATGCTAGTTCAGCATCTATATAGTGAGTTTTATCGGCATATGGTTAGGTAGGGTCCAACATCAGAAAGAATGTAGATGCAGAGAAGGCAGAAAAACTGGTTAAAATATACCGATTTTACAGAGCTGAAGAAGATAACCAGTAGAATTACTCAAACTGTTCGAATGATTCTTCTCGTTTTTTCAAGTCCTTCAAATTTCGTTGCTGTTCATTTTGTTTCAATAAAAAATGTACACTTAACTGTACAAGTGTGCTACTTATTTTGCTTTTAATTTCATAGTACTGTACGTTTTTCAAAGGAAAAGAAAAGAGTGAGAATTTTGATGGGTTTTGTTGGTTTGTATTAAGTTGGCTTTTCAAAAACATCTCAGTGTTTTTTTTAGTTGTGTCCAATTACATCAACCCTGAAGATAATTGTGGACCTTTAATTGTTTTTTTGAGTCAAACTTCAAAACTATCCTATTTCAACGCGCTTGATTTAGCTAATTTTATGATGTATCAGTAGTTTCCCGCTTCGCTTTTTGTGCTAATACATATAATACCGTCGCACACCTGTGCTTGCAATATGTGCTTCGTTTCGAGCTTCGTCATTAATTGGCAGTTCAGGCAGGCAGATCATAACGGCACACGCAAGCCCATTTCTTTTCTGTCCCCCCAGTAGCTGTAAGCTACATATAACAGCCACATAAAAAACGAAACTTTTCTTGCGTATTTTATGCGCATTCTCAATGTATTGTGTAGTTTACAAATTTTAAACTGTCAACCCTGGGTGTTCGTAAACTAGAGATAGCACTGGCCGCTAATGGTCCGGCTTTTGGGCGGACCGCTGAGGTTGAATGAGTGGGCCGCTGACGATATCCTTAGCGGTTGGCCAAGCCGCTACGAGCCGCCCACCAATCTTGAAAATACCTTTAAATTTTTTTTTTTTAGAAGAACCACTCAGTGGCAATGGAAGTGAGTGAAACTGCTTGACATTTGTTTGAGACTGCTTTGCCAATGCTGCATTTTCAGGAAAATTTGCTTTTCCCATATGTGAGCTCTCCATCAGCCGTGAGAGGCAGGCACACTTCAAGAAACTTTTCGTGTATGGCGACTCCTCAGTGCCAGCTTCTTGTCTGTTACCACTGCAGTTAAAATTCAGACCCTTTCAGGACATGATATTAGCTTTACGAAAATTTAGTTTCCTAAGATCGAAGTAAGCCATTCAATATGCAGTCCCGGTTGAGCTAGTGACATAATTTTTGGCTCAGTAAGCCATTTGGGTTGGATATAGCTGGTTTAGGCACAAGAACTGTCTATTTCACGTTATTTTGTTTGTTATAGATAATGGTGTTGCATTTTAGACTAGATTTAATATATCCCTAGTGAGAAGAGCTGGCAACTCTGGTGGTCCCACCAGCAGACCAAAGTAAAGTGAGCGTCACTTTTCTGGTGGATGCGAGCTTCGGTAGAAATGTCTTTGTGTAAAATACAACTTTGCAGCAGAATTTGTTCAAAGAAAACCATGAAGGTATGAAATTTGAGGTCTTTTTGATGAAAACCACCACAAAAAATCATCAAAAAAGGCAACAATAGCAAATAAATTTCGGCTAAGCCGTGTTGATTCAAATGCAAATTACACAACTTTCCGGCCATGTTCAACAAGAATCTTTATACCTATGTGTTCGTACATTTATGCAGATTAAAGCTGCAAAACAATTGCGGGTTGCACTCATCTCAGTTTGACACACCAAACCGAAACGTTGACCTTGTTTTATCAGCAATGATA
>JGI24159J19872_10001884_pt1 | contig 24080 bp, 13 predicted proteins | sample Ectturendosymbi4_FD_19872 | JGI IMG/M metagenome (IMG submission 19872)
TGAAAAATAGATACGCTTGCAAGTTTTAATCGTCGCAGAAGAATGAAAGCAGAAAGCAGGCAGATTCCTCAGAAGCTTGCCGCAAGGCTAAAGTTTTTTACGGTGTTGAAGGTGTCGTTTTCCAGCTTGATCGCACGTAGCTGCAACAAAAACATCGCGTGCATGTCGGAGGCCTTTTTTACAGGATGCGAACAGTACTCAAACATCCGCAAAAAAGCGAACTATTAATCTTTCAGCATCTAATAGTGAGCCATTTCTCTCCATGGCTGTGAGTACCGGCTATCTATTTCACACAAATTACGAAATTTAACCTGACACATTTTTGCTACAACCCCAAAAATACGCGGTTTTGTCGGAGTCCATCGCCTATAACGAGGTTTAACTTCAGATTGTTGGCACGGGCACAAACTTATGAGCAGCTATAAAATGACTTGTTGGCCAGGAGCACCTCGTACCCCTGAAAAACTACCAAATATTGTTAGGTCACTTCAAAGGCTTTTCAAGATTGAAAAAAAAACGTAGACAACATTGCATATTATCTGAACATCTCAAATGTTTGCTGTAATTAAAATATTGGTCTTTCCTGCACTCAAGACAAAATTTGAATTAAATATCTTCCATTGTTGGTTCAGCCATCTTCTTCCGATAATTTACCAAACCTTTTCCCAGGGAGGCCAAGAGGTAACGCAGCGGTAGTTGGTGCATTCCCAGCTGTGCAACTGTTTGTGCATGATGATGTTATTATTATCACCAACTTGTCGTGTTTTGGTGCTTTTTCAGGCTAATAAACGAGTTGTCGGAGACGAGTTAGCCATAGGATTCCGGCACAAAGCATAAAGCAACTCAGGTCAAATTTTACCACAACCTGCATTCTCCCCAGCTTTCAACTTCTTAGTGTGACATCGATGGCACGACAATCTGTTCCAACCCAAAATAAACTTTACGTGCGTCTAATGATTTTACAGGGACTGTGTTTTAACGTGACAATGCCCTCACAACCACATCACCGCCCAGCCTAGTAAACGCAGCGTGAAGCAGACATAGCAAGGCACGCATTTAACAATATAAATTGTTAAATTAATAACGTTAACTGAAATAATTTGACAGGATAATGCTCGTTTGAGTCACAATGCATGCAAGCCTTCATAAATCTCGGTTATTTTGAAAAAAGTACTTCCCTGAACATATAAACTCCCACCCTCGAAAATGGCACTTCGGACCCTGAAAATCTTGTTTCGGACCCCAAGGGCCCGGAACCCCTAGTTGGGAACCGCTGCTCTTGATCTATCAACAATCAGAATGATGCTCGCTCAGCAGAGAAAAGGACATTCGTGGCTGGTGGAGAGAGTATTTTAGAGACCTGTTAATGTTTATGGCGCAAATATGGCGAGATTGTTGGTTGGTGCTACAGAACTCGAAAGTCTCTGGTGTTCAACCAAGCAAAGGTACCAGAAATTGTGTACAAAATCCCTGGCTATTCGAGTGTCTATCATCAACAACATGTTTGTGCGATGATGTATTTTCCTCTAATTCATTTGAAAAAACAACTATCGGAATCATTTGATTCCCTCTAACATTTGGGCGTGGCTCTGACTAATTGTGTGCCAAGGTATGAGCGAAAGCAACAAAAAGTCAATGTGATTGCTTCGTATGAGCAGTAAGGTATGAAAGTACGACTGAGTGTTTTCTGTTGTGCTGCAAATAGTCCCATGTATTGCGAGAAGTAATTGAAAAAATGAAAATAGTGCAAAATCGGACTGTTTTGTGATTTCTAGGCTTTATTTAAAAATGTGATGGGCCCCAACTTCGAAAAAAGTTTGGAACCTATGATCTAAAGGTATTAACTTTTTTCCCCGGAGTCTCTCTCTGGTTTGCCAAAACACTATGTTGGCTGATCAGTGACTAGGATCTGGTTTTTGTTCAAAATTTTCCCAAGATTGCATTTTTTAATTTCTTAACGCTGTGCAGCAGGGCCACAACCAACTTATATTCTCGGAAGGGGGTCAAAATAATATAACTTGTTGCTGCACCTAAAAATACTTACGTTTGTGAAAATTTCGGGGCGGGCAATTGCCCGATTGCACCCCTTTGGTTGCGGGCCTGCTGTGCAGAAAAGGCACCGAAAACACCGTCAACCCTGTCCCACTAAAAACAATGATAGCGCGATACATAGTCTCCCGTTTTCAGGTGTAGCGATTGCTTCATGACTGTGTTTGCAGTAAACTCAATGCAAGGCCTCTCCTACACAAATAATTCCGCAGTAACGACTTCTCTTGGTACCCCTGACATCGAAAAAGTTGCTCTGTAAATGGCGTGACCGGTCTGTCCAATGGTATATTGTGAGCAGGTACTACCATGAAATGCGTAAAATTAAACAAAACCATCTCTAGTATCAGCACCCACGCGCATGACCAAGGACCGCACTTGGGTTTTAGTCAGAGGGGTCCGTTCGAAAAATTCGCGACAGCCTTCCCCATCAACTATCCACAACTGTAGGCCCCACGTTGTGCCCACTACGCATCATAGGACGCGACTTTTGTTTCTCTGCGCCACACTCACAAACCGCAGAAGGAGCCATACCCCATTTGTACAAGCAGGAGCGGAAACGTCCGACACCGGTGCGGAGGCGGTTAAGCCGGACCCACGCTGTTCTTGGCAGGGTCATTCCAGGAAAGTGGGTGCCGATGTTGGGGATAAGAGTACGGAGTCTCGTAGTGCTCTCAAACACCATAATAGTTGACATTTCAAAGATTCTAAAGTAATCACCATAGTGATTATATAATACAGTATGCTGTATTAGCAGCAACGCACAATTAAAAGCTCTAGGTTTGCTGCAAGTTTTCGAAGAATCAGCCGACTGTGCTCTTCTTTTTTTCTTTTCCATGCTTCAAACTTGTGTATATCCCTGTTCAAGCAAATGGTCTCCACAAAGACGACAGAGTTGAATCGATGATAATTTTTTTTAATGAGCTTTTACATTGCATAGCTGCAATGCATTAAGAAGCTCATTTATTCCCAAAAATGACATATAACTATCAGTGTTACCACTCAAGGCTAGGACATCCTGTAAGAGAAATGCTGCAATTAAGACCAATAATTGAAGCAAGTTATTGCTGTACGCACATAAAACATCAAACAATTGCCAAAAAAAGGTCAGTGGAGTTCAATGAACCAAACTTCGCAGATGCGGTAATGTGCAGTTCCGAAACCGGACCGAACCGAAAGTTGCAAAAAATTAATAAATCCAAATCCAGTCATGGACGTCGGAAGGGGGGGCAGGGGAGGGTTTGGCCCCCCTGGATTTTGAAAATTTCAGCAAAAAAGGTTGTTTTCGTGGTTTCGAATGGGAAAAAGCAAATGTTATCACTTTGGGTCGCCCCCTAAAAAAATTTTGGAAAAATCCCTTCGTGGCCTCCCTGGAAAAAAATCCTCCCGACGCGCAAGAATCCAGTTAGGCAGAAATTATAAAATCCCAGGCAAGAGAGAATGTACTAACTACCGGTGCAACTCTCTCCCCATAACCTCCCTGGAAAAGTGTATAACAAGTGACTGGATTAAAGATGTCATGAAATAATTAAACCAAAGCTTGAGGATACCTGGTGTGGTTTTTGTTCTGGCCACAACACTAGAGATCAAATTTATATTCTCCAGCAAATTTTCGAGAAATACTGGGAGCATCCCAAAGAGGCCTACATATATATTGTCGACTTCCAAAAGCATATGAACGAGATCCACGCATAAAGCTTTGGGGAGTGTTGCGGCTTGCGGTGTTGACGGCCACCTCTTACTGGCTGTCAAGACCCTGTATTCCTGCTCAGAAGTTCCTGTCCATGTCGGAGGATTTAAATCACAGCCGTTCACTACTTTGGGTGTTGGACTCCGACATAGGTGTGTGCTATCACCACTCCTCTTCATAGTCTATGCAAATTCGACAGACTGTCACAGTCGTGTCAACGAGGATGCCACTTTTGGGAGCTTCAAGATCAACTATTTGCTATTTGCGAACGATTTGGTACTGCTAACATCTTCTCAACAGGGTCTTAATAAACTTTATCAGTCTTAAGAAACGTGCGACCAAGCCGGAATGAAAATCAGCACTAAAAGGACTGAGATTTTATGGCTGGCTAGAAACTCAAGTCATTGTTTGCAGCAATACAAAGTTCAAGTACTCTGGGTTGGTAGTAACGAGAGAGCGAAAGCGCAACAAGGGGATTGATATGCGGATTGGTAAAGCAAACGCAGTTCTGCGTGAGCTTTATCACTCTGTGGTCACGAAACGGGAGGTTTCAAACACCGCAAAGCATACTGTTTATAAATCGGTCTTTGTTCTGATCCTTACCTATGGTCATGGTTCTGGTGCAATGACTGAAAGAGTGCTGTTTCAAGTACAAGTGAGAGAGAGGGGTTTTGCAGAGAGTTCACGGCGTGACACTTCGCGACAAAGTGCGCAGCTGTGAAATTCGTAAAGCCCTGAATGTAGAGCCACTTCTCCGAATAGAAAGATCTCAGCTACGTTGGTGCAACCATCTGATCAGAATGTTCTAGAAAAGTTTGACGGGGCAAGGCCTGCTGACTACACCCATGGGAAAGCGGCCCAGGGGTCGAAATAGGACCAGGTAACGGCATTACGTTTCCGACCTTGCTTGGAGTCGTCTTGGTGTGGAACCAGCAGCACCATCTGAAATTGCTGTTGACTGTGAGGTATTTCGAGTCCTCTGAACACTCCTGACCCCCGTCCCTCCCCAGAAGAAATACAGGTATTAAAATGAATTACTGAACTGGAAAACTCCAATGCTGTTGCGAATTCACAAAAAGTTTCGAATTTGTTGTGATACCAGGCCGTGAAAGCTGATTTCTTTGTTCGGTTAGCATCTTTCTCTTCTTAATTCCACTGCGGCGTTACATATGCATAATACATTGCCACACAGAGTCGTTTCTGTCCACGCCTACGGAGCTGATCATACTGCAACTGTTTTGAAGCACTGCCACTTTTATTCTATGTCCACTGTGCCTTCCGGCTCCCGGAGCTCTCCAAGCAAAAGCGCTGCGCTATCTTGAAAGATATTTCTCACAACCAGAGCTTCCCACTTAATTCCCAAGCACATTTTATTCCTGCGCATTCGCTTGAGTCATGTTGAATTTTCAAGACCTAACATGGAGACCACCAGATGGTGACCGGTCGGCAATCCTACACAGTGTCATAGCCAGCCCAAAACTTTTGGGGGGGAAATTTGTGGGGTTGAAAAACACTATTTTGTTTAGTATACCGCCTCTCAAACCACAAAATGACTATATACGTTAAAAAATGGTGGGCATTCCCCCTGCCCCCTCAAGGCTACGCCTATGGTCCTGCATCACTTCTAACACTAACGTCTAACACTGCCCGGATCAAATCAGTTGACATGTTAAGCAAATCAATCAGTAATCGTTGTACCCCGAAACGTTGTAGGCCTGCTATATGTACTTGTAAAAACCTAAATGAAGGAAAAAAGTTCATCATGATGCTAAACACAGTTGCAGAAAAACACAGTTGCAGAAAAAACTTTACGTTCTCTTTTAGGATATTTTCACTTACCCGTTCGCAACCCAATACCAGTGTCCTTCACGAACTCGCGTTAATGTACAGTTGAGTTCGGTGCGTTCACCTAAGTGAAGCACAAGGAGTGATCTTTCAACTTTAAACACAACGTGCACATCCTTCCAACCTATGCTATCCAATAGTAAAAACAGTCTGTCAGCTTGGGCACTACGACTATCCCTCCTGATATTAGGAAAAAAATTGCCAACAGAAGAGAAAGTTCAAGGTAGATCTCCTGTGCAAGGCACATCTTGCACAAGCAAATTCTATCAGGCAGACGTTTCAAATCAAGAAAGAGTTTCTTGCCACTGCTGAATCCTTAAATCGAAGGCTACTTCCATAACATGGAACGTCTGGTAAATAAGAGATGTCTCCTAGCATCGATGCGCTTATAACGTTTGCGTGATGCCTTAGTATTTGCAGACAAGGGTCTGACGCTGCACTGAGATCTTGCGTATATGGGGTTAAGTGATACGTACACCTTGTGTGAATATGGGTTTCTAATACAGACAACCAAGCATCTTACGAAATTTATACGGCTGAGTAGGCTTGAAAAGTTTCAGTGACACTGCGAAATCCAGCAAGCAACAGTGCGAAAAAAACTGTGATAATGAATTATGCCTTATCATTACAGCTACTGCACTGATTCAAACTTTCTGCAAATTTTAGAATCAATGCAGATAAACGAGAAACGTAAGGAAGAAGTAAAAGCCAGAGATCGGAAATGCACCAGATCAACATCACCGTAAAATCTATGAAAATTTGATTGACTATAACTGTCTTTAACCATACTTGCAAAATGTTGTTTTACCATAAGCAGTTTTGCAGGTTTCACATAAATTCTGAAAGAAATCAGATGTTCCCTTTTATCTCCAAAGTTTTTGATTGAAACGCAGCGTTTGTGAAACAATTACATTTTCTTTGACAGGGCTGTCGTTATCAGCGGAGTGGAGCTATGAAGGAAATACCGGTACGTTTCAATAAAACAATAAATTCTAGTGAGGTTTCCTGTAAGAAAAATTAGCATAACAGGTTAGCCTGGATGTGTAAGGTAGGATTCTGTACTGTAAGGTGGGATGTGTTGGTGACTTACATATTGGCCATGCGATCCTGCAAACCCCTAATTAAGTTAAGACGAAACTGCATATGATGAGAACTAGACAAACAGCATCCCAGAAGTCATTCAAATTAATTTGTGATAAAAAAAAACTTACAAAGTTTTTAAAATTTACCTTCAATTTTCCGAAACGCGCGCATTTTAATCCGCAAATGAGCTTCCAACACGGCAGGTTTTATCGTATACTTTCAAATACCCTAGAGAGCGCAAAGTTTATACATTAGAATATCGAACGGCTTGGTGCGATGGCAAAAAGATGTACCTGATGCTGTCGTTGTGATCTTTTTAAAAATCTTTCTAGGTTTTGTTCGAAAAAAAACTGTTAAGGTTTTTGAGGTGCTAATTTCCCAAAACATTGATGTTACTGCTGCCGAAATTTTCCAGGTCCTGCTTTTTGGGCAAACATCAGTTCAGCTTGCGGTGAGCCTGCGCAATCTCCGATCGCCATCATTCACAGTCAAACAGTTGTCAATCAATCTCTGCCACCTTTCAGCCACTCTCTGTTCCAGACGCCGCCAAACACGATGATCCTCACCAACAACGGTCACGCCTGTGAGTTGCAACCGCTTGCAGAGATGGGTCTGTGCGCTTTTGACTGATGAGTCTGCTGCAAATACAATTCTATCAGTGGCGTATAGTGGTCATTGTTGCTGGTTGTGCGTTTTTGTGACATCACAATGTTCACTTTTACAAGCCAACGTTTTGGCGAAGTTTGTTGACACAATACGCATATTATTCTACTGTACACACAATTCTCCTTATTCGTTGTTGTACAAGTTTATGTGTAATTGTATTGACTATTGTATAACAAACTATCATCGCTCCATATTAGGATATTGGAACAAAATATACTCAACTAGTAGTGTAGGAACCGGGGCAGTGGTGTAGGAGCCGGGGGTGCAGGGGGTGAAAGCGTACCCCCAAAAGTTTTGACTTGTCAAAAATTTGGGCCAAATCACGAAAAATTTGGGCAAAAATTTCGATATTTATTAACAATACTAATGAAATTATTTTTCTTTTCATTAAGTGTACAAGTGAATGTATATTATGTCATAAAAACCACATTAAATCTTATAGAATCAACAAACTGTTTCTAGTGGCTTTGTGTTTTATTATGAGAGAGTTTATGAGCAACCAATTCGCTTGAAAGTTCGGGCAAAAACAGACATTTCATTTACGTGGTTTTGTACATTTACGTGCTTTGGAATCAAGTATGCTGCAGGTCACCTACTTCATATCAGTTGAGTCCATGCCATAAGTACAGAAAGTCTGCGTTTTTAATTTTAAGGACCGTATTTGCAAAACATATTTGATCATACGGTATCTTGCATGGTGCATATATGTCCTCAGCTAGATGTGAGGTTTCTTTCGGGCAGCAACAGCTGGATTGTAAAAGGAACACCAAACCAGAGAACTGTTAAGCAGATGCTCAATGTACTGAGCCTTCTGGCAATGTTCTTGCACAGCTCTGGCGTACATTTTTTCAGTTTGGTTTTAGACCAAATTTCAAGTACCAAATTTTCTATTTTCAGGTCTATGGCAACATGGTAGAGGAAAATATATTGCAACAACCTCTACAGATAATTTGTAGGAAAAAAATTTGTCGCATGAATGTGTTTCAGGCAAATTTGCGGTAAATTTGTTCAAAATGTCCTTTGCACCCACAAAAATTGCCTGCTTCTACACCTATAAGCTTGGGGTGTAAGGGGTGCAAACGTACCTACAGACGAAGATTACACTAGGCGTTCAGAATGACGCTGCATACTTAGATGGACATATAAATTTCGTATATCGCACGGCATAGCTGTACCACGAATAAATCACGCCTTGGGTTAAATAGCAACGTTTGTATTCAGCCAATCCTAATTTCCCAATCGACATGTTCATTTTTATTTATTCTTATTAGCTTTCCAACAGTTTTGCCTGTAAACTGATTGATGTAAGTAAATGGTCAGAAAACAAAATGAAAGGAAGGTCAGTCCACAATACTCACTAAATTCAATGCTATTCACGTTTCACGACAGTCACAGTTACACACAATAGAATTTAACGTTATATTGGCCGACCCAACACCTTTCATCATCTTCCACCAACCTGTTTAGATTAACAGTAGTGGTTATGTAAAAAAATGAATCATGTTACGACGAATGACCTTATATACAGCAAGCACGGCCAGCAAAGATCTTGTACATGTGCGATTTTCCTGCGAGATATTGAAAGGAGTCTTGTTGTTCCAATCATTTGCGTGAAAATCTGGGAGACCGCAGAGGTTACCGGTATGCAGTTCTGCAGCTCTTTCGGGCCCGAGACGTTGCTTCTTCATGTTTGGAAACGTCCGAGTACAGCCAGGAATTTTGACGCTAACCATAAGAGGTGGCCACTTACGCCATACATCTGAACAACTTGCAATCAGAGAATTCATTTCCTCTGAAGGACGTTAAACAATATGATTAAAAATTTCTTTTGTTCAAAATTTTGCTCTAATTTAGCATTAAATAATTTCAAAGTGCCATGACGTCACACGAAAAATTTTTGGGTCCACTGTGGAGCAGACAAGGTTCTGGAGAGGCGTGGCCCTACCTGGCGCCCTAAGTCCGCCCATGAGCCTTTGAGTAGCGTATAACAAGCTTTTGATGCCTACGATATGGGAAGTTTATCGTTTGTTCGTGGCTTGCCAGTTCTGTATCCACGCAAGCTCCCTACTACCTTCGCTGCCTGCTTTTCACGAGCGGGTCTTCCTGAATGGAATGGTTTTATGTGATGGAACAAACGGGACAATTAATTAGTTAAATAGTTGCGAGGAAAGAGTATGATCGGCAATCGTTACGAATGTGATACTAAAACACCTGGATAATTTCTAGCTATTTTCTATCTATTGGCGAATACGTGGTTGGCGTGTGCTTTGTAATCATTTTTGTTTTACCAATATCATCGTTTCTTGACCCTGTTAGGCCTTGTCATTTAGTCCATTGGAACCACGAAAACCCTGTTTGTCAAGCACTCTGTAAAATAGTAATTAATATCATTCAGATCTTTTTTGTTTGATAGGTTACGTTTTTTGACAAAGAGCATTATCTTAGGCTGGTGTGGGCAATATTACGAGGTGAAATGTGCTGAAGATGCACATTTACCATCCGATAAAAAACACATTTACTTGACATTATTCGTCTGCAACACCTATAGAACTGTCACCAGTAAAAATTTGTGAAGTGAGCTCCTGACGCAATTGGTACCACCAAATGTACCGGTTGTGCTGCTGCTTAAAATAGGAGGCGAACTGCTTGCAAGCGGCACTATGGACACACATGGAATTTTTAGAACTAAATGAAATATATAGGCTGTGTGTTCTGAGTTAAATAAATTCTATGACTTACAAAGTTTCCAAGGGTCACCGATCGCGTCTAATTCCTCTGGCAACAGTTTCATTTCGGTATGTTACTATTGCCTAAATTCATTTTCGACACGATACTAATGATAAACTTTCCTTGTACCCTGTACCCTAAGAATGCAAAAGCTTTGTTTTAAAAAATGCCTTGCAAAAAGTGCTTGCTTGTTTTATACAAATGACCTCATTTAAAATTACGTACTTTTTTATTTTCCTCGTATTTTTTCAAATCACAGAGACATAGAATGACTTAAAAAGTATAGCAAATCGTTGTTTTTGATGGCAGAGAATTTATTGCAGATATACACAATATTTTCAAAAACGTAACATTGCAACGGAAACGAGAATCTGTTTCAAAATGCACTATGGTGCTTTGGAACTTATTTAAGAAAAATAAATTTACGAAACAGCACTGTTGGTAGTTTGAAAGTACGAGGACACTGTGGCAACAACCAATTGCTGAGCCCCATTATTTTAAACAACCAATTGCTGAGCCCCATTTTATTTTGCCCAATTATTTTTTAGAATAGGCCTAACGATTTCATAGAAAACGAGTTATTTACTTTTTGTTTGATATCTGGCACCGTTAATTCAGACTCTACACAAAATTAATCACCTGTTTTGTAATAGCGAGTCGCGGTCCCAATCTCGACGGATGCAAACCTTGCTCTCGAGATTAGCAAGACAAAATATTTTGGTAACCATATCTCAAAAAGATAAATATAATATCTGTTTTAGTACAAGTATCTTAAAATAGGACTCGGAAAACCGATTGTGTGCAAAGCGCCAGTAACTGCATCTGCTTTCTTTCATACGGGTTTGTGACAAGTACAAATTCAACCGTGAGAAAAATAAGATGAAATTCTATCGATTTGTTTTCTTTTTTTGAACTGATTGGGGTAACGACACGCCCACCAGAAATGGAATAGTGTTTCTAGCCGACAAACGTTTTTTTCGGCTGCCTAGCTTTTTTCGGTATTGATCTCGGCTTCTTTTACACACTCTCAACTTCAAGGTTTAAATTAAGTCTCCGTTTCGTCTAGGTTCTCGACGAGACCACTGATGAGATTCTCAATTGTGTAAACTAGAAACACTGCATAAAGTTGTGGATTGCTTCGTAAAATGTGAAAATGTTTCAGTCCTGAGATTACAAACAATATATCAACATATTTTCTTTATTGTCTAGTGGCTAAGCAATTCATTATTGTATATGCAAGGGTTATTTTTGGTGTACTCCTCTGTTTCAAAATAAAGCTTTAACCTGCTTTCTAAAAAAATATATTTTCCACAGTGCAAGTCAACTTACAAGGTGCTTACACCATCAACAACAGAAGCCTGTTGCCAGCCAGCTATCAGGTGAGACTTTACATGATCTTGTGTCACAAAATCTTTTTACGAATCAGTCAGTTACCTTTCTTCTAATACAGGGGTTCCCAACCTTCCTCTTACGATGTAGCCTTTTAGCATTCTGACAGATGAGCATGTACCCCTTCAGCATTTCAACACATTACCATGTACCCCTTCAGCATTTCGACAGATGAACACGTACCCCTAAAATTTCTCATGACAAAATATTTTGTCATGAATATTCATAGATGTATTTGACAATAAGCATATAGGAATTTGTGAATGTATCATTCACTGATATCTGTATAAATATTTGGAAAGAAATGGTATGTAAGTATATTTTCCTCTTCTATTGTCAACCTTAAATGTACCCCTTCAGATAAGCAAATGTACCCCTGGGGGTACATGTACCCCAGGCTGGGAACCCCTGTTCTAGTAAAAGACAATATATTGATATATTATTTCGTTTCAGCTTGGAATTTGTAAACATGATGCTTGCCAAGGTAAACAAAAGCACGTCTGAGTGCAGAATCAAATACGATTTGTTATTGCATACCAAGATCATGTTGTAGCCTCTCCGTATTTAATGAGCCAACTGGTAAGCTATTTACGTGATTTGCGCCAGGCTACCTCCAAGTGAGCACTGCCGCATTCCAGTGCATCCAGCTTGATCCATTGTAATGCATTTTGATTCGACCTACAGTAACTTGTGCTGACACTATGGTACGCGAGTGTAGCAGTGCCCTTATTACCACGATCACCGAAAAAATTGNAAGTCACCCTAACACGAAAACTNTGAAACAATCGCTGCAGGACGCATATAAATGGAAACACCGACCCTCTACCAATTAGTCAATGTACACAAGACAGCACGAGGCAGCAAGGACTTTAATGCAACGAGAAAACGTTACCATTCCTTCCCTCGCTAATCGGGCGCAGGATTTCTCCTCAAACTTGATTCCAAAGAACAGTGTGGGACACAGGGGCTGCACAGCCACTTCTTCACTCAATTTTTTCAGTTTCAACTTCGGATACTCTTGCAATAGATTTTTCTTCAACTTTTAATCAAGATCCACGTTGCCCAGATCCTGAGATAATACAGTTGAGGAAGAAAAATTTGGGCGTCTTATTAATAGACAAAATAATAAAATTGACAAGACCTAGCCGTTTGTCAGCTACTGCTTCTGTGTTTTCTACCGTTTGCATTAAAACATAACTTTTGTTTAACTGGACGCACGTCAATCACCAACTGTCTATTTCAGCACCTGGAATTTCATAAAAACATGGTTGAAATCATCCTTGGTTGGGTGACGTCACAAGGCGATCTTGACAAAAGCTTTCACAAGACAAAGTTGATGATATTTTTGTTTGAGTATTTCCTTTCTTACTTTTGTGAACCTCGGGTGCAGGACAAGTGATAAGCGATGTTTGTCTCCATTCGAACAAAATGTTGAAGAACGTGCTGGGCGTGAGTGTTGTATAGACACGCTTGGTTATAAATTGTGTTTGCTGTTTATAACTGCGACAATATTAATAACAATCTTTACAACTTTTAAAGAACGTCATAAAGTTACGCGGAACAACCACCCCCTCATAATTCGATTGTTGTACAACCTCGGGGCATTTAAGATAATTCATCTGATATAGGGGCATAGTGGCAGTATTTGCGGCAGAAAGATACCTAATGACATTCATTGCAAACTGAACCAAGCCTGTAGAAAATTATCGATTGGTCTGTGCCAAGATGGCATTCATACATGTTTTAATATTGTTACTGTATTGTTGAATGACGTCAAATAAGCATACGCATGAAGTTCCAATTGCAGCAGCAGTTGATTTTGTTTTTGTTGCAGGCCGTTCAATTCCACTTGCACTGGGCCAGAAACGGGAGCAACGGTGGTTCAGAACACACCCTGAATGGAGTTCAATACTTCGCTGAATTGCACATTGTTCACTACGACACGCAGTACGCAAACATAAGCGAAGCTATTGACGAAGATGCAGGCTTAGCTGTGCTTGGCTTTTTCGTAACGGTTCGTATCCAACCTGCCTTCATGTTCAGAAGAAGTTTGGAGTTTATATAAACAATGCAATCCATTTTTATGTGTCACTGTGTTTTTATCTTAAGTCAGAAGTTTCAAGCCGGAACAAATTTAATGTCTGCTTTTGCTGATTATCAAAATAGGGCTATTTTCTGTAGGTTTGAATGATGCAAACTTTCAAAAATGTTAGTCACAGTCAAGATCTTTTATTCTATAATAATAGTGTTATAGCTGAAAATTTGCATACAGTTTTCGTTAACTTTTGTGCAACAACATGTACGACCTCTTAAATCTAAAGGTTTCATCGGGAACAAGAAGTGTTACCAAGCAAGCACATTGCACATGCTTACTCAAAAGGAATTCAAAGCACACACCATTCTAAAGTTGGTTTAATGATTGTCTTTGATGACCTGTGAAGTTGCATTTGAAGAGTTTAAATACACATTCCTTGAAAGGACACACCTACTGCTTAGTTGCAAAGACGACGAATGCATGATGGTGATTTTCCAAAGGCATGTTTGCTGAAACACAGGGTTAATAAATTTTAGTTTTTACGTATCTTTTTACCCAGCCAAATGCTGCCCATCACTATTAGGCTACCATTAAATTCATCCGAATTTGCATAAACACGTATGTTGCCTGACAAAGCACCAACGTATACCGTATTTATTTAATTGTAAGCCGCGTCTTATAACGTCTTTTTTCATCATTTAGTGCGGCTTACTATACAACCAAAAGCGGCTTACATTTTTTCTTTACCTTATCGAAATGTCAAGATGACGCTCATCTTTTCCTTGGCTACGTCTTGTCGACTGAACTCTAATTTCGCATTCCCGTCCTTGGCTTCAGCATCATGTGTACACTTGTCACAGGAGGGATTATGATGAACAGGAGGCAGTTGTAGTGGTGAAGCATTATTGCTAGGGTGAAAAGTTAAACGCGAAACGTGCTAGTACGCGAAACGCAGAAGCTAAGAACGTACAAAAATACAGTGGACGCTTGCAACACGCCTTGTCTTCAACACGAATGATGTTTCAACTATATTGAACGATGAAAGGATTCTAGGTGTGGCGAATCGTCAAGTCTCCCCAGAAAATCCGTGGAACTACCGATAGCAGTGGTATCAGAGAATTTCGTTCCAAAGAGCCATTGCTTGTGGAAAGTTTTGTTGAAATTCGAACATACCAAGAGAACAACAGCACCGTGCTCAGTGCAATAACTGGAGGTTTCAGCCAGGTGGGCAAACCTCAGCTGGAGGGGGTCCACTGGCCACCACAGGATGGGCACTAGCCAACAAACAGAAAAAAAGTTCAGAATGATAGTGAATCCCGATGTTGTTAATGTATATACTCGCTAAAAAAACGAAAACACCCCAAAAAACACATGAAAAACAACAACCGAATGAAAATGAAGAGAATACTAAATATCAAATTGTCAACTAAAGGGGCCCAGTTTTTACATTTAGCTTGCCAGGGGGGCAGCACGCCCCCCTGTCGCCCAGTCAGTTACACCACTGACCACAATTTTATGTCGTTCTTGATTACAGAAAACTGCATAGGTGATGAAGCATTTTGGTGCAAATCAACTTTGTGTATGTGGCAGCGATCCTTTAACTTTAACTACACGCTAACTCCAAATTCATGATGATACTTAAAATATCTTGAAGTATGAACGTGAAGAGTTAAATATTAGGAAGTGATAGATGTTTCGTAAACGTGTGCCAAGCAAATGCATACGCCGCACAATTATCACGAGGACATAAGAATCTTTTACGGCAACCATTACGTACAGCAAGTATGCAAAATGTTTGTTACATGTAACTGCATGTCAAGTTAAAGGGATTTGTTTATGTTCCATCATGTTTCTAAACCCCAAAAACTATCCACATCTTTTATGAACCATTTTATCATAAACAATGCTTGGAAAACAACGCGTGGCCATGTTGACCTGGCTTTCGACTCATAGTATGGTTTTTGTCTAAACGAATGTTGCAACCGAATCTTTTTTATTTGCTAGGAAGTAAACTTATGATCAATGAATAAATTCACGTGTTCAGAAAGTTTTATGTCAATTATGCCTTCGTTCAAGCACAGATTATAAACACTTCACATAATTTTAAGTTGCCTGCGGGTTACGACCGCAAAAATTATTCGTAGACAAATCGAAAATTTCACAAACAATATCTTGGCGCACTCGACGGTCAAAGCAGAAGCGTGAAAAAAATTAGATCTTTTTACTTTAGTGGTTTATTTTAGTGGCTGCATATTTCTCAAGTTTGATGAATATATCTATGAGATATCAAGTTTCTTTTTGTAGTGGTTTCATATGGCAATGCTCTTCTTGTGATTTTTTCATACGCCTACGCACAGCTGTAAAATTGCTGAAAATTGCTGGCTACAGGGTAGGCCTGTTCTATCGATTGTAGTAGCGTTTCGAAAGGCCTCGGATTGTTATCGTGCTCAAATCTGAAATTTAGTTTAGAAACATGCAGCATAACAAATATTAGTTGGAGGGTATTTTCCATCTCCAAGGAGTCTTCTATATACACAGTTTCGTAAAAAGTGCACTACAAATTAGCGACAAAAGCAAGAAAAATTTGGCCAAAGTCATTTCAAAGGAAATCTGCCATCAGCCATGCGGAAATTGCTGCTTGTGCTAGAATAAGTGCTGAAACACGTAAGCACAAAAGTTTTCTCGAGTAATGACCAGTTTCACGCTTCATTTTGCAGTTATTATCTTCAGCTATTGCTGTGATCAAAACAAAGAGGAGTATTGTCATAGTTTACAAAAAAGCACCAACTTGTGATCTTAAATCAGTTAAAAAATACGTTTATTTGCATTAAAAACTTTCTGGAAGATTAACTAATAAGCTTTATTCGAAATATCAATACCCTGTTCATTTCAGGCGGACGCTGCAGAAGACAATTTGGAGTTCGGTCGATTGTTGGAACCAATGATCAATAATGTTACTTTCGGCGGCGACAGTCAAGTTTATGACACCAGGTTTTCGCTTGAAGTCCTGCTACCTCACGACTTATCGATGTACTACCGCTACAGGTACAGAATATTTCGGCGATCGCAAACCGCCCCATGCTTTTTTATGTAAATGAAAAAAAAACAATTTCAAACAGATTTTGCGAAGATCTGCATCAGTATAGTATTCAAACTTACTGATTATTATGAATATTATGATGAGGCCACACACCTATGTAACAGGGGATCATTCCTTCAGATATCAAACCTTTCGCAACAGGCAAACCACTTTACATTTAGAATGTTAATTGGGTGCAGTGCGTGTTTGACAGCACGTTTGAATGAACCAAACAAATCCAGCCAACCTTGCATCAAGAACGCATACTCCATCCTAACTTAACAAGTCAATTTTGTTTCAGCGGGTCCCTTACAACACCACCTTGTTCTGAAAGCGTTGTATGGACTGTCTTTGCCGATCCAATCAGGATTTCTCCTGCACAGGTCAGTGTTTCTTGCTTAACTGCTCCGCTCTGTTGACTCCCAAAACCTTAAGTCATTTTTTGAAAAATATTTCAGTTTTATTGACTTTAGGGTAGTTTACAAGCGAAGCGGTAGTCTGTTGTCATAACAAGTTTTCATTGCATTTTGCTTGTCCCAGGTTTAATGTATTCTTGAGTTTCATAAACATCAATTTGCTCTATATGCCTTCATTTATTGATGACAGGCAACTGCTTTCAGCTGAACTCACCGTATACCTTCCTATTGATTTCGCTCTATGTGGAATTTCAAAAAGATTGCGCAGTCCCAAACCTTGGCTTTGTGCACTACACTTCCTTGCACGAAATGTTCAATCCATTAGAAATGTTTAATGAATGAAGCCAACCGAGCATACTTTCGCTCCTGGGTGTTTTGTCCCAACGACTCGCGGATTTTGCGTGTTTTCACTTGTCGCCTATAACACGTTAGAATTGAAGTTTAAACAAGGACGACTAAGAAAAATTTCTATTGGCACACTTGCTTTCTATTTTTGTCCAATTTTGTTCAGTTTTGAGCAGGCACATGGGGTGTGTGACAGCAGAGAATATATTAGTTATCATCACCAGTAGGCGACACTGAGTGCTTTCTCAACGAAGGGGCTACAGCAGAGAATATGCGTTTATGCATGTAATCTAAAACTGACCATAACAACATACGTGCGGCGCATTGGGCGGATCACCACTGGAATGACAGTGACAACATACGTGCGAGGCATTGGGCGGATCACCAGTGAAATGCGGAGTGGTCGGTCAACTCTACGAGACTCCGCATTTTCATCCCCGACACCGGCACTCACACCCCCGGAGTGAACCGCCTAAGAAGAGTCTGAGTCCGACTTAATCGCCTATGCACCGGTGTCGGGCGTTTCCGCTCATGTTTGTACAAATGGGGTATGGCCTTCTCTGCGGCCTGTGAGTGCGGCGCAGAAGAACAAACCGTTGACCATGTTGTCCTTCAATGTCCAATCCATTGACCTCCCCATGGACTGCACGGCCTGACGGTTCTGGACGATGAGACAAACGAATGACTGCTCAACACCTGCCCAGAGATCTAGTGCGGCCAAGCAGTGGTTAGAAGAACTCGCTCAAAAGAAAGAAGAAGAAGAAGAATCAAAAACGCTTTGGAATTGAAGTTCAAAAAGCAAGAGTTAAAAAATAAATTTGTTTTTACATCCACGTATTTTAAGTTTTATACAAAATTTTCGACTGTTCATGAGGCTTGTGAACGCAGTGTAATGCGATAGGCGCAGAGAGTATGCTCCGCAATTTGTTCTACTGATGCTTGTTGCCTAAAAGGCGTTGGGATTGAAGTGCAAACAAGCATATCTAACAATCTTGTTGTATTTACGCACTTCTTCACAATTTTGAGTGACTTTTTTCAAATGTTTCGACTTGGTATGATGGTTGTGAAAGCAGTGCAATGCGTAGGTCAGCCTACAGCAGAGCAGGCTTCGTGATATTTTGTATTTATTCTTGTGGCCTGAAACGCGTTGGAATTGAAGTGCAAACAAGTTAGAGTTATGAAAACAAACACTTTTCATTTATACACTTTCCAAGAACCGCAGGTGGTAAAAATGATGAATGCTTTATTTATCATACCCGCAATCACTTATAAATTGTGTTGTGAACAAGCTTTCTTGCTTTACCATCAGTTGGAAACATGTCGAACCATTTTCAAAAATTGGTACCACTATAGCAAGCTTCTCAGCTTATCGTCGCCATCTTAAAAAGTAACCGCTTCAATGCAAGCATTTTTTATATAATAAAAGCAGCACACACTGGCATTAGATAAATAAACTTTATCATCATGTCTGCATTTATTTACGTATATTGGTTTGCAAACAACCTTCCCTGTCTTGCAATCGCTAGACAGCAATGCAAAGCATTTCCAAAAAAATCGCACCTATTGCAGTAGCGAGCTCTTCACACTTGGGCGACCACGCGGTAAAGAGCTATGCTCACAAGCAACGTTTGAACTCTGAACCACAATGATTTCGAAGTCTCATTCCGAGATGTTGAAATCAGTCGACGTACGTAACTATACGCGCTTTGCAATTGCAAAGCAAAAAGCATTATGACCTGTTCCAAAACGGACAATTTTCAACAAGTACGTCACTGTACATAGCATCGTATCTGTTCCAGATTTCCTCCTTCCTAATTATACGAATGCCGGGAACAAAAGTAAGATGACCCACAAAAGCGCTACAAATAACTATAAAAACGTTTGATTCACTTGAATATGTCGTTGACTTCATAGCTAAATCCATTGTAAAGAACACTGCTGTACATTTGATTATTGCCAAAGTAATTCGCTCACGTATTTGGAAAAGTTTTTGAAGTCTACGCACTTGGAGACACTGCTTGTCAAGCCTTGACAGGGCTGTCGAAGGGTAATGTTGCCGCAACAAACGTTTACAACTTGCTCGAAACGAAACCGTAAAGAATAGTGGTCCCATCAGCAACAAATAGGCTAAGGCTGGTCGATTAATATCAACATTTCGTTTTGGATAGTGGGGTTATGACTTGCGTGTCCGCTTAATGTGAACTGACTCAAATAGGACATTTGTCGTTTTGTGAACGCGAAAATCCGCTAGTTGAAAAACACCGAAAGCAAGTTTTTGAGGGTGAACAAACAACCTGAACCACCCATAGGCCTAATCGAACGTTCCGTGATCCTGGCCCTGTGGGAAAGTACAGAAATTACAATAAGGCTTGAGTTGCTGTATTTTACAAAAATCCGATTCGAAAATAGGCATTTTTAGTATTGAATTAAGCCAATTTAGTACTGCACATGTATGCAAAGTATTAAAGGCTTGTTGGTATTTTATTTTGTGAAAACAAACCATTCAAATGTGTCATCTGTTGCCTTCTCCGCAATATGTAGATTTTTGCACCTCTTTTTTCGAAAACGTGAACGTACGCATTGCTAGAAAAACATCCAAACGTTTTCATCAGATCTTAGTTTATGACAGTATGTACCTGAGCTTCGAATATTAAAAGCTGTCCATGATCGTTAATCTTATAACTTAAATAATTTTTTTGACAGAAATTGGTGCTGCAGACGTCACTGTATGAAAAGAAAGTGGAGAATTCGTCACAAAAATTGATCGGCAACAATTATCGACCAACTCAACCTTTGAATTCACGCCAAGTTACGAGGCCAGCTCTTGGTTGCAACAGTGCTTCCCGCTCTTTACTTCCTCTTCAAGCCTTGTTCATTGTAGTGACAACACTTTTGGCTCTGTTGACTCACTAAGGTAGAAAAAAGGATTTGTTTGCGTCACACATCAAGAATAATTTCGTTTTAGAATAACTTTAATTCGATTGTGGGAGGTTTCCTCCTCGACATAAAGGGCAAAGTTGCTGCTGAGGTTTCGCATTTGTTTTTGTCAGACAAATAAACATTTTATCCAAAGAATTTTCATAATAAAGGGAATTTTCGATTTTAATCAAACTTGAAATAAAATCTGCGCTAGGTCAAAATTACTGTAGTTGTGGTAACTTTGTTTGCACCTTGTTTTTGCCTGAAGGTTGCATTATAAACAGATTCAAGAAAAAATGTTAGCACTTCGTAAGCGAATTTTGATGTTAATAAACGTTATGTGAAAAGCACAAGATTTCAGTCAATTACGATTGCTNAAAGTTTATTTATTAGCTGAGTAGTTTTCGTGTTAGTATGGAACCTTGTGTGACAAGNTGCTGNAGTAACCAACATGCGCATTCGACTTACCTCGTGCTTTAACTCCAGAAAGGTTTGCTTATACGGTATCCTAACGTCCAGTTGTTAACTCACGGAGGAGCAGGGATGCGAACCGTCCCCACCCCGTGGCAAGCTAAATGTGAAAACCGGACACCCACTTAACTTATATTTCGGCTTTAGTATTCTTTTGGCTTCCGTGGGTTGCTGTTTTTTTTGCGTTTTTAGGAGTATTTTCCGGTGATTTAGGGTTTTAGGATAGCCATCCACATCCGGATTCACTACCATTTCTCACTTTTCCTCGGAATGTTGTCTAGTGGGTCCCTTACAGTGTCCAGTCGGTCCAATGCAGTTAAGTTTCCTCTGGCTCTAGTTACACCACAAGCTCTAGTTATGCCACAGCTAATGCCACGATATNAAATATCATGATNGATCGAAATATGGGCATTGTTTTGACACAAATGCTNGTTCTCCTTCCAAGTCGCANCGTTGGTGGCAAAACTTGTGGTCGCCCGATCATTCACTCCAAGAAACTGAACCAAAATTGGTAGGAATCGCTTCAAACCCATGTCCCATTTTCATGTTTTTGTGTAGAATGCACAAAGCGTGTTTGAAGGTTTGAAATATGAGCTTTGTTTGTGTCATTATCTTCAATATTTTAAACACTTTGTGATGCATTCAATCGTGTATAGTTGTTTGTACAAAATTTGCGATAAAATAAACAAAATCGATTTGTTTTTGTTTTTAATTGTCAATTTCTGTTTTTTGAGATTATAATTGTCAGTTACGTACGCGGAAATTGTTTCTTTCGACTTATCATAGGTTCTTGCACGTTACTTGTTGGGACATCAGGTAGCCTCACAATTTCTTTCAAAAAATTCATTGCATATAAAGAAATATGTCCTTCATTGTAATAGTCAAACCGTACCTTTACAAGATAAAATGCTGAAAACGTGATAAAACGAAAACAGGTGAGTTTATTCAAGCAATTTTCTGTTTCAAGCCATGAAATAATAGAAACACAATAAAACGGAAAAAGCACAAACCACCGAAGGGTAAAAAAACAAGATACATTATTTTATTGTTATTCCATACCAAGTCTGACTTGCAATTTCTCGAAACAGATTCACGGTAGTTCAGACTAGGACTGTAATGAATGTTCGCCCGGATTACGAACAGTGTTGCTTCCTGAAATAAGCAGCAGAACTTTTAGAATAGAACTCAGTCATTTTAATTGCTTGTCCAATTTCGATACTTGTAGATGTCATCTGAAAGTTTATTTCAAAATATTTAGTTTAAAAGCATGCACTTCGGTTTTCAGGAATTTTTGCAGAAATATATGAAAAACATGACTTAATGGTAACCAAAAGTCGGTGCTGTTTGTGCGCAATCAGACATAAATGAAATTTGGTGTTGAATGACAATTGTATACATAGATAGACACAATGAACACGTTTTGTGTAATCGTGGCTTACGCTTATTGATGATGGTCTTTCTCCATTGATAGTGGTAAGTAATATCTGAAGCATTGCGATATATGGACATGTCACCATCTTGATGAACCCACTGGTTAGTCCGTCTTATGAAATATTTAAGATGCTTTATTGCCACACAATTGTTTTGGGAAAAAGTAGAGTTAACATAAGTTATTCCTACGAAAAACGTTCTTGTGTTCGCCGTCGTATATTGCCGATATTTATCGTTTGATGGAAAATGTCTTTCATTTCATCTGCGCATAGTTGTACCAACCCAATTATGCTGAAAAGTTGCTTGACACTGCAAGAGAGGTGAAGAAAAAAGAAAGGCAAGCTCAACACAGAAAAACATTACTGAAAGAGCTGACAAAACAAGTAAACTTACAGCAGTTGCTCTAAACAGACATCAGGTCAGAAACTGCAGACATTTCACATCGAAATGGATAGTTTGTGCATAGTTTTAAGCCATTCCAAGCCCTAAAATTACTCTCAGACTTCTTCAAAAACCCTGACTTCATTGACATCAAAAAGTTCTTTTCATGTCTGCATCTCGACTCAAATTCAATTATAAAAATGTGGCAACGTACCTTCAAATAAAGAACAACTTTAAACGTGAAGCAATCTTTGGACAAACATTTAAGAAGATTTTGACCCAAATAACTACACGACCAAAAACGTGAAAACAAGCAGCAGAAATGAAACTATCAGAAATTTTGTCTGCTAGCGCAGATTTGCCTACACAGTGAAAAACAGTAGCTACAGTTAAAGTGAAAGAAAGCTTTCATCAAAATGTTAAAACTGTTATCATAGGTGTACGACATGGGGATGCAGGGGATGCGATCGCATCCCCAACGCTCAAAAATTGGCCATTATTTGGGCAAAAATTTTTAAAATTTGAGCAAAGTATACAGCTAAATCCACATGTAAGTGAGGTAGTGTCTATTTTCCAAACTAAGGCAAAATAATAACCAAATCAACGGCAAAATAACAGCCAAAACGGAGACTATTTTGCCATTCTTTTTTGCCCCAGATGGCAAAGTAGACACTGCTCTTGAGTGAACTAGAATCATGTGGCAATTCCAACAACCTTCATCAAATTTAGGCAAGCTAAAAAACTTTAATAACGTTTTAGGTAAAATTAGAAACATTTGTGTAAAATAGGAGCATTTGGGTAAAGTACAACAACATCAATTAAATTTGGGCAAATGAGAAAAGCTTCAATCAAACTTGGGTGAAAGCAAAAAGATTTAGATAAACTGGAAACACTTGGGTGAAGTCTGGAAAACTGGAAACACTTAGCTCTATTCAACTTCGGGCCAAGTGGAAGATCTTCGTTCAATTTTAGGTAACTTCAAACAGGTTTATTCCAATTTGAATAATATACAACCACTACATTTGAAATTGCATATACTTAGAAACATTTGGGCAAATTCCAACAGTCTTGATCATTTTTGGGTAATTGAAAGAGCTTCATTAAAACTTGGGTACCGAGCCATCTGGGAAAATTTGAAAAGTGTCATTCAGATTTGCACATATTGTAAATATTTGAGCAGATTATAACAGCCGAAATCAAAATTGGACCAACTGAAACAACTTCTTCAAATTTGGGTAGAGTTAGAAACATTTTAAAATCTGGAACATGTGATGGTAACCCACCGTTCCAACTAACCCTAATTTTTGTACCTCAAATTGTTGATGCTGTAAAGTGCACAACTAAAATGTAGCTGTAGCTGCAAAATGTTTTGCGGTAGTAATGTGGGGCAGCTCTAATATGATACTGTGAAGTTTTCGTGTTTCAAAGTTGCTTGACGTTGTAAGATTTGCAAGTGCAAATCTATTTCCATGAAGCATTCATGAATAGAATTAACTACGTAACTGCAGCTGTAATATGTTGCGTGGTGGTAATGTAACTGTGATTTCATACTGTTTA